>Ga0181583_10000807_pt1 | contig 22792 bp, 18 predicted proteins | sample 071ome_31_FD_132461 | JGI IMG/M metagenome (GOLD analysis project Ga0181583, IMG submission 132461) | Coastal salt marsh microbial communities from the Groves Creek Marsh, Skidaway Island, Georgia - 071405CT metaG (megahit assembly) | ecosystem: Environmental > Aquatic > Marine > Intertidal... | reverse complement strand
TGCCAAAGCATTAGAGCGGTATGAACAATTGTTGACCCTGTTCCCAGAGAGTCCGGAGATTCTGGCCAAGGCAGCTCAGGCAGAATATCTGTACGGCGAGAGAGAGCTCAGCAATCGGGCAAAAAGCAGGGCAGAGTCTGCTTTGGCGGCTGACCCAAATCAGGGGGTGGCTCTGGGTACACTCGGTATGGCCGCTTTTGAAGCTGCTGCCTATGCTGATGCCGCTGGCTACTGGGAGCGGTTGCTGGCCCTCGAGCCTCCCGGCTCGCCGGGGGCGCAAATGTTGAAAGAACTGTTGGTGGAAGCTCGTGCCCGCATGGGCGAGCCTGTGGCCGGGGTCGAGGACCCAATCCGTGACTCAGCCACGCGGGTAACTGTCAGCGTTGCGTTGCCCGCGGGAGCAGAGGTGTCGTCCGGATCTATTTTCGTATTAGCAAGGCCCGCCAATTCGAACCAGCGCATGCCCATCGCTGTAGTCAGACGTTCAGTGACAGACCTGCCGCTCGAGGTGACCTTGGATGACAGCAATTCGATGGCGGGCCAATCGCTGTCGACTCTTGATCGGGCAGATATTGAGGTGCAGCTGTCCCCGTCTGGCCAACCGGGACTCCAGAACGCCTCATGGACAGTGCTGGCAGAAAATGTTGAATTGGGGCCCGATATCCGGGTCGACTTGGTGCTCCAGCCCTCCAAATAGCCGAATTCCTGCCTGGGACATATAGTGTTATCCGCTCCCGTCCTATACACTACATCTTGTGTTTTTTCGGGGTCCAGCTACCCCGCCTGTCGAGAGTACCAATGCGCCTCAAATCAATAAAATTGGCGGGCTTCAAGTCCTTTGTAGATCCGACAACTGTGAACTTCCCAAGCAATATGAGTGCCGTCGTCGGCCCTAACGGTTGCGGCAAGTCGAATATCATCGATGCGGTTCGCTGGGTCATGGGGGAGAGTTCCGCCAAGAACCTGCGCGGTGAGGCGATGACAGACGTCATCTTCAATGGCACAACCCACCGTCAACCAGTTGGGCAAGCATCGATCGAACTTCTCTTTGATAACAGTGAAGGAAAGATTGTTGGCGAGTATGCGGCTTTTAACGAGATATCCGTGCGCCGGGTTGTGGGGCGTGAAGGGACGTCCGATTACTGGTTGAACGGCACTAAATGCCGCCGGCGAGACATCACAGATCTGTTTTTGGGAACGGGCCTTGGCCCCCGCAGTTACGCCATCATCGAGCAGGGCATGATTTCGCGATTAATCGAGTCGAAGCCCGAAGAGCTGCGGGTTTTCATCGAGGAGGCCGCGGGTATTTCCAAATACAAGGAGCGCCGGAAGGAGACCGAGAGTCGAATGCGACGCACAGTCGAGAACCTTGAGAGACTGACGGATCTTCGCGAAGAGCTCGATCGCAATCTGCAGCATTTGCAGCGACAGGCACAGGCAGCTGAAAAGTATGCCGAATACAAATCTGAAGAGCGCGTGCTCAAAGCTGAGCTGCTGGCGCTCCAGTGGCGAGAGCTACAGCAGGAGAGCGAAGGGAGTCGGCAGGCGCAACAAGAGCTAGATTTGAAGCGTGAGGCGCAGCGCACCGAGTTACAGCATATTGAATCAAGCATCGAGACGCTGCGGGTGCAGGCGGCGGAGGCGACCGATAGATTCAACGAGGTGCAGGCCGACTACTACACCGTCGGTGGTGAAGTCACGCGGGTGGAGCAGGCCATTAAGTTCGAGCGAGAGAAGCGGGAGACAATACAACAGGATCTAGAGTCCACCCAGCGGTCGCTACTTGAGGCAAAGGGGCATCTGGCCGCAGACGAAGAGCGCTTGACCGGATGGCGGGAGGAGCTGTCATCCCTAGAGCCCGCGCTTGAGCAAAGCCGATCCGCCTCCGAGCGTGCGGTGGCAGAGATGAACAAGGCCGAAGAATCTATGAACGATTGGCAGGGCCAATGGGACACATTCAATCAGCAGGCATCCTCAACAAGTCAGAAAGCCGAGGTGGAGCAGAGCCGAATTATGCACCTGGAGCAGGTGCTGCGGCGGCTGCAGGAGCGTCTTAGCAAGTACCGGGCAGAGAGCGAGTCGCTTCATTCGCAACAGGATCTAACCGCGCTAGACACGCTGGAATCCGAGCTCAGGGCGGCAGACTCAAAGGTGTTGACTGAAGAGGCTGGCCTGCAAAAACTTGATGCGGCGCTCGACCATCATCGGCAGGAGATCGAACGCCTGCGGGGTGAGCAGGATGAACAGCGGTCCACCTTGCAGCAGCTCAAAGGCCGGCATGCCTCACTGACTGCACTGCAACAGGCAAGCGCTAATGAAGAACAGGCAGCAGTAGCCGATTGGCTGGAACAGCGCACCTCTTCGGCGGGGTGCATGGTCCTTGATCAGCTAGAGGTTGACGACGATTGGCGCCTTGCAGTCGAGCATGTTCTTGGTCAGGGATTGTCAGCGCGCTGCGTGACCGAACTGGGCGCCCTGGCGAGTGCGTCTCTTACAGAGGCGCCAGCGGGCACCTATTTGGTCGATGGGGAACAAGTGGCCGCGGGCCTCTCTGGCACACTGGCAGCCAAGGTGGCAGGTCCCCGAGGCCTTCTCAGTCTCATGCAAAGCGTCAAGATTGTGTCATCTGTTGAAGAAGCTTTGCGGCTGCTTCCATCGCTTAGCGAAGGGCAAAGTGTCATCACGCCGAGGGGCGAATGGCTTGGCGACGGTTGGGCGCGCACAGCCTCGTCAGCGGATCCCAGCGCGGGTCTGCTTGAGCGGCGCGAGCTGCTTGCTGAGCTAGACCAAGAGATGACTTCTGCAACACATCTTTTGGGGGAAATAGAAAAGCAACTTGAGGAGAGCCGTCAACGGCGTGCAGAGACGGAGCATGCTCGTGGTGAGAGCCAGGAACGGTTGAAGGCCGCCGTCAAAGCTCAGGCGGAAAAGCGAGCTGAGCATGCCACCGAACTGGCGGCTGTGGATCAGGTAAAGCAGCGGCAGGAGCAGCTGCGTCAGGATGTGGCCGATGCCTCATCACAATTCGACGCTGAACAAAAGGCCCTTGGTGAGTCACGGCATACCTTGCAAGCCGCCCTTGATCAGATGGAGCGAGATGGGGTTGAGCGCGAACAATTGGCGTCCAGGAGAGATGAGCTTAGACAGGCTCTGGGCGTTGCGAGAGAAGAGGCTCGGGAAAAACGGGACGACGCGCACAGCCAGGATATCCGCTGTCAGAATCTGACAACTCAAATCAGCGCGGTTCAGGACACTATTGAGCGCTTGAACCAGCAGGTTAGGCAGCTTGATCAGCGTGCCGAGACGCTTACTGCTCAAATGCCCGCGGATCAAGAGCCCGATACGGGATTAAAGGAGGAGTTGGAGGCTTTGCTGGCTCAGCGTGTGGTCGCGGAAGAGGCGCTGACAGCAGCTCGTCAAGAAGTCGCCGATAGGGAGCACGCGCTCCGGGAGCAGGAAAAAGCTCGGGTATCAGCCGAGCACGCGGTACAGGCGGTCCAAAGCGAGTTGGAAGGCCAGCGCCTTCAGCAGGCGGAAAGGCAGGTTCGGCTGGAGAATCTTGAAGCTCAGCTGAAGGAACTCGAGGCTATTGCTCATGAGGTGGTAACACAGTTGCCGGATGAGGCCAGCGAACCTGAGTGGCAGGTGAAGGTTGAGCGAGTCGTGTCTCGAATTGCGCGCTTGGGCGCGATTAATCTGGCAGCGATTGATGAGTGTGCTCAAGCGAGCGAGCGCAAGACCTATCTAGATACCCAAAACGACGACTTGGAGTCTGCGCTCACTACCCTGCAAAACGCGATTCGAAAAATTGACAAGGAAACACGAAGCAGGTTTCAGGAGACCTTTGATCAGGTCAACGCCGGATTCGCTGATCTATTTCCAAAAGTGTTTGGTGGTGGCACTGCCTCGCTCGAGTTAACAGGGGATGACCTGCTGGATACCGGTGTCGCCATCATGGCGCGACCTCCGGGAAAGAAAAACAGCACCATCCACCTTCTGTCGGGTGGTGAAAAAGCCATGACCGCGATCGCGTTGGTATTTTCTATTTTCCAGCTAAACCCCGCACCTTTCTGTATGCTGGACGAGGTCGATGCGCCCCTTGATGACGCCAACGTTGGGAGATACGCGCGTATGGTTAGAGAGATGGCGGAGCGGGTACAGTTCATTTTTATCACCCACAACAAGATTACCATGGAGGTTGCCGATAACCTCATGGGAGTAACAATGCATGAACCCGGCGTCTCGCGTTTGGTGACGGTCGACGTGGAAGAGGCGGCGCAGTTAGCGGCCAGTTAGGGGGCGAAGGGCGGTATGGACTTGGGTATACGCGATTGGATGCTGGTGGTTGGGGCCGCATTGATCGCCATCGTGCTGCTTGATGCGTTGCGGCGTATCTACGGGCAGCGACGTAACGAAATTCGGCTAAACGCCAAAATCACACGAACTGATGAACCGCTTCGGGACGATGAAGAGTTTAACCTTCTCAGGGAACTCCCCAATGGGGGCGCGCGGATCGTAAGGAGGGAGGATCTGAGCCCCCCGGCCGCGGACCATGATCACAGTGAGTCGCCGCTTGCAGCTCACGGGGCAGACCAGAACCCTGAATCGGTGGGCGGCAAAATCGCGGCCCCACACCAACAGGCTGAATCGGCGGATGATTTGCCATCCTTCTCAGCCACCGAGGAAGATTTTACGGTAAACGATCCTACGGATGAGCGGTCCGACCCGTCGGTGGGTGGGGTTGAGGAGGATGTGCCCGAAAGCCCGGTCAGTGGTGATGGGAAAGTAGCCACTCTGGATTGGCTTGAGGAGCTGGACATTCCTGATCCTGATCCTGAGCCTGAGCAGCGGCTACCCCGAGCCACCAACCCCCACGTCTTTGTTCTCAACGTTGTGTCCAGAGACGAGGTTGGCTTCTCAGGTACTGACATCTTGCAAATCTTACTGGCCTGTGACTTGCGCTTTGGGGATATGGATTTCTTTCATCGGCACGAGCAGTCTGCTGGGAAAGGTCCAATCCAGTTCAGTGTTTGCAACATGATAAATCCAGGGGTTTTTGATATCGACAACATGCATGAGTTGCACACTCGAGGCTTGATGTTTTTTGTGACGCTGCCTGGACCCGAAGATATGTTAAAGGCCTTCGACTACATGTATGAGACCGCCAAAACCGTTGCAAAAAATTTGAACGGCGATGTGCTTGACGAAACTCGTAGCGCTATCACGCGACAAAGTCTGGAACATATGCGGCAGCAGATTCGGGAATTGGAGCGGCGCTTGTCGATACTGGATAGGCCGTGACTTCTTATGACACCTGAGCAGGAAGTCTCCACTTTACGGAAGCAGCTTACCCAGTGGAACGCTGAATACTACCAACGTGATGCCCCCACAGTCACCGACAGCGAGTATGATCGCGCGCTGACTAGGCTGCGGCAGTTGGAGGTGGATTATCCGGGATTGCAGCAGCCTGACTCCCCGACCAATCGGGTTGGTGCGGCTCCCCTATCCGCCTTCAACACAATTACGCACAGCGTCCCGATGCTGTCACTAGACAACGCCTTTGACGAGGATGACCTGATTGCCTTTGACGCGAGGGTGAGAGAGCGGCTCTCGCTCTCAGTGGTCACCTATAGCTGTGAGCCCAAGCTCGACGGAATTGCCGTCAGTATTGTGTGGGAGTCCGGCATACTAGTGAGAGCGGCCACCCGTGGTGACGGCACGTCTGGTGAAGACATCACGCTGAATGTCAGGACTATTGATTGCATTCCATTGCGGTTGAAAGGTGCGGGCGTGCCTGATGTTCTAGAGGTCAGGGGGGAGGTTTTCATGCCTCGCGATGGCTTTGAGGCATTCAATGCTCGGGCTAGACGAGAAGGCGGCAAACCATTTGTTAATCCACGAAACGCCGCAGCGGGCAGTCTTCGGCAGCTGGATTCCAGTATCACCCGTCGTCGGCCTTTAGCATTTTGTGCTTACTCCCTTGGTCGGGTGGAGGGAGGGGAACCGCTACCTCATCAGCATAGCGCGACGATGGAAAAATTAGATCATTGGGGGATACCCGTTTCAGACTTGGCTCGAGTGGTATCGGGCACGCCTGACTGTGAGCACTACTATCGGGAGATTGCTGCTCAACGGAACGATCTTGCCTTTGATATCGATGGCATCGTTTATAAAGTAGACGATCTTGCGCTGCAGCAGCGATTAGGTGCCGTATCGAGAGCTCCCCGGTGGGCCATCGCACGAAAATTTCCGGCGCAGGAAGAGTCCACGCGTTTACTTGCCGTGGAGTTTCAGGTTGGCCGCACTGGAGCGGTAACGCCCGTAGCGCGACTAGAGCCGGTGTTCGTAGGCGGGGTGACAGTGTCTAACGCGACCTTACACAATGCGGATGAAATGGAGCGGCTAGATGTTCGCCTTGGTGATACCGTCATTGTGCGTCGAGCGGGAGATGTGATCCCGCAAGTGGCTGCGGTGGTTAAGGAACGTAGGCCGAGGGATGTACAGGAAGTCAGCTTTCCAAGTGAATGCCCCGCTTGCGGTGCTTTGCTGGAGCGCCAGGAGGGCGAGACAGTATGGCGCTGCGTTGACGGCCTTCGCTGTCCGGCACAAAAGCGTGGCGCGTTGGCGCACTTTGTTTCGCGCAGAGCCATGGACATAGACGGTCTCGGTGAAAAGGTGATCGACCAGCTGGTGGAGCGCGGATTGGTGACGGATATAGCTGACCTCTATCAGCTTAGCGTTGGCCAGCTAATGTCACTGGACCGGATGGGCGAAAAGTCGGCGGATAATGTTTATCGCGCCATCGAGAGAAGCAAAGAAACTACCTTACCTCGACTGCTTTATGCGGTTGGTATAAGAGAGGTGGGAGAGGTCACAGCAAGGCAGCTGGCGACTTACTTCGGTACCCTTGAATCGATCATGGAAGCCTCTGAGACCCAATTAATTGAGGTTGACGATGTTGGCGCTGTTGTAGCGCATCAGGTTCATCGTTTTTTTGCTGAGCCCGCAAATCGCGCCATTGTAGAAAAACTTCGCTCTGCTGGAGTTCATTGGCCAGACTTGAGTCAGCAATCGGTTGGTGATCTTCCGCTGGACTCCCAGATATGGGTGGTAACCGGTAAACTTGAGAGCATGACCAGAGAAGATGCACAGGAAAGGCTCCGGAGGCTGGGAGCAAAGGTTGCCAATAGCGTAAGCGGTAAAACCCACTGCCTGGTGGCGGGCCCCGGGGCGGGTTCAAAGCTTAAAAAGGCGCAAGATCTTGGTCTGGAAATCATCGACGAGCAACAGTTGCTTGATCGCCTCGCGGAGATAGCAGGGTGACCGTGCCAGTCCGGTTTATTGTTGCAGTTGTTGCGCCCATCGTCTTTGTTGCGGGCTGTGCTACTTCCCCCCCGAGTCAGACCGAAGATATTTGCGAAATTTTCAGAGAAAAGTCTGGTTGGTACGAGGACGCCCGAAAATCCAGGAGTCACTGGGGTGTGCCGATTTCGGTCATGATGGCGATCATGCATCAGGAATCCCGCTTTGTAGCAACGGCAAAACCTCCACGCAAAAAGATCTTTGGCGTAATACCAGGGCCTAGACCATCAGATGCCTATGGTTACTCGCAGGCGAAAGACGATACTTGGACATGGTACCAGCGTAGCTCTGGTAACTATGGTGCTGACAGAGATGACTTCGGCGACGCCATTGATTTTGTCGGCTGGTACAACGATATGAGTAACAAGCAGAATGGTATCGCAAAGGACGACACCTTTCGGCTGTATCTCGCCTATCACGAAGGGCACGGAGGTTACGCCGCTAAGTCCTATCAGAGCAAAGGCTGGTTGGTCGATGTCGCCCGAAAGGTGGATCGACGGGCCAATACTTACAATACCCAGCTTCGAGGGTGTGTTGCAGAGCTAGAGGAAGAAAAATGGTGGGATTTTTGGTGACCCACCACTGTAATCTTCCGGTCATAATTCTGTCACAGAATTCGGGTTTTTGATTGGAGAGCCCGAGATGACAGATCACACCATCTTGATAGTAGATGATGAGGATGCGATCCGCGACATGCTGGTGATGGCACTCGAGATCGCGGGATTCCGATGCCTAGAAGCTGACAATATCTTCGAAGCGCACAAGACTATACTTGACGAAAAACCTTCCCTGCTAGTACTCGATTGGATGTTGCCGGAAGGCAGCGGCGTGGAACTTCTTCGCCGTCTTCGCAGAGACAGTGTTACAGAGCAACTGCCTGTGATCATGCTCACAGCGAAAACCGCTGAGGCCAATATTATTCAAGGGTTGGAGGTTGGCGCAGACGACTATGTGACCAAGCCCGTCGCCCCCAAAGAGTTGATAGCGCGTATCAAGGCATTGTTGCGTCGAAGTAGCGGAAACACGAAAAAGGATCAGCTGCTGTTTGGAGATTTGCTTTTAGATCGGCGCAGCCATCGGGTTTTTGTGGCAAACAGCAGTGTTGATGTAGGCCCTACTGAATTCAAACTCCTGCTTTTCTTCATGACAAATCCCAATCGGGCCTACACCCGCGGGCAGATCCTTGATCATGTGTGGGGGAGCAATGTCTATGTTGAGGAGAGAACGGTCGATGTGCATATTCGACGATTGAGAAAGGCTCTGCAGTGCCCGAGCGGCGACCTCAGTTCTCTTATCGAGACGGTGCGAGGGATGGGGTATCGCTTCACACCAGCCCCGCAGGAAAAGTCATGAGTTCCCACAAAGTCTGGCGAATCGAGCTTGTATGGGTGATTGTCGCGATGACCGTCGGCAGTCTGTTGGGACTGATCTTTGATCGGGCCCTTCTGGGTTTTTCCGCAGTGGCGTTGCTGTTACTGGCGTACTGGGGTTGGTACATCCGCTTGATACAGCATTGGCTTGATGACCCAGAAAAAGACCCGCCAAGTGGTCGCGGAGTCTGGGGACTGTTGTTGGACAGTATCTTCAGATTGCAGCGTCGTAACAGAGAAACTCAATCTCGTCTTGAGTCCGCGTTGGACTATCTGCAGGATTCGCTCGCTTCGATGCGTGACGGCGCCATTATTGTTGATAGCCGAGATACCATCGCGTGGGCGAATGAGTCGGCGCACTACTTGATCGGCATCCGCTTTCCCGAGGATCGTAATCAATCATTACTAAACTTGATACGCACACCTCAGTTTCAGGTCTACTATGAATCAGGGTCGTACGTGGAGCCACTGCGCCTGTCAGCGAGCGTTGATGAGGAGCGAGATCTGCAGTTTGAAATCACCCGATTTGGGCGAGGAGACCGGCTTGTATTTGTCAGAGACATTACTGGGACGGTAAGACTGGAACAAATGCGGCGGGATTTTGTCGGCAATGTTTCTCACGAGTTGCGCACCCCGCTAACTGTGTTAAAAGGCTATATCGATACGCTTCAGGATTTAGAGGCGTTTTCATCGCCTCAGTACCGAAAACCGTTGAGTCAAATGCACCAGCAAACTATTCGTATGGAAAATTTGTTGCGCGATCTTTTATGGCTTTCGAAAATTGAAACCTTTGAGACCGATCAAAAGACAGAAGTTATCAATATCGGCAACATGCTTTCTGAATTGATTAGCGAGCTCCGTGCGGGCTACCCCGACAGGGAAATCACACTAAAAATTGACGGTAGCACCACGATTGTTGGAGATGAACCTGAGTTAAGGAGCGCCTTTACCAATCTAGTGGTTAATGCATTGAAATACAGCGAGCAGGAAATTCTTGTCAGTTGGCGCTCGTCTGATTCGGTATCGGAATTTTCGGTAATTGACAAGGGAGCTGGCATCGCCGCCAAGCATATTCCTCGATTAACTGAGCGGTTTTATCGAGTCGACAAAAGCCGAAGCTTGGCAGGTGGCGGCACGGGTTTGGGCTTGGCTATCGTCAAGCACGTTGCAGCAGCGCATCAGGCAGAGCTTCACATAAGGTCCGAACTTGGAGTCGGTAGTGAATTTACGATCCGGTTTGGTTCCATGAGGACAGCAAAAGATTGATGTTTCGGCGACGTCTGTCTCTGCTCACTTTGCAGTGCGTTTTTCTGCTGGCCCCTCCAGCAACTGCCACCTCAGAGGTACTCACTTTTGTAGGTAGCGATACGATGTCACGTCTCATTACCGCCTGGGGCGAGGAATTTCGTCAAAAGTTTCCTGACGTTGTTGTAGACATTCAGGTGACGGGGTCTGCAGCGGCCCCGCCAGCCCTCGCGGAGCGAGTGGCCAATTTTGGTGTAATGAGTCGACCGTTTGGCGATGGTGAGCTCGTTGACTTTATGCGTCGACAGGGCTTTATGCCAGAGGGGATGGTTGTAGCGAGGGACTCCCTTGCCGTGATTGTTAACCACCAAAATCCGGTTCTGTCTCTCTCGCTTGAGCAGTTAGACCGAATTTTTTCACAAGGGAGGCTCTGTTCAGGTCTGCCGTCGTTCACTCATTGGCACCAAATTGGCAGCGGCTCACTCGATATAGAGGAAGGTGGCTCGAATCGCGATCGGCCGATTGCCCCTTTGGGCCGTACAGCAGTCAGTGGTAGTTACGGATTCTTCAAAAATACGGTGCTTTGCGGCGGTGACTTCCATCCGAGGGTAGCCGAATTGCCGGGTTTCGCCGCGATCGTTCGCGCGGTCTCGCAGGATTCAGGAGCCATTGGCTATGTCGGTAGTGGCTTTGTAGATTCCTCGGTGAAAGCGGTCGCAATCGAAAGTCGGATTGATGGCCTGCAGACTAAAAACAGCAGTTCGTCGGCGTCTCAGCCTAGCCCATTGAAACGCGATCTTTACCTTTATCTTGCTGTTGTTCCCGGAGGGGCGGGGTCAGTTGCTGAGTGTGCTTTTCTTCGTTTTATTACATCGACAGCCGGGCGGGAGATTCTGATTGAACAAGGATTTTCTCCAGGTGAGGTGGAGGCCTCAGGGGTCATCGAGAATGTCTGTCCGTAACTATCGTGCTGTGGTGGACATGGGCGCCGAATGGTTTATTCGGTCGACGAGTGTTGTTATTTTGTTGGTGATCGCAGGGTTTTTCCTTCAAATGGCGTCAACGGCCTTGCCCCTTTTCAAAGAGCCGCGTATCAGTCTTGCTGAGGTAGAATCTGCAGTCGCCACACCAGTGGTTTCTGAGATCCCGAGGGCGGTGAGGGACACCGGTTCTGATTCGCCTCCTCTCCTGGTCACATCCGACCTTAGTATCACCGGCTTTGAAGACGGGATCGTTCACGGATTTCTGTGAACCTCGGCGCATTCAGGTGCAGATCTGAGTGCCGCTCGTGGCGCGGTGACATCATTTTCGATAGCTACTGGCTTACCCTCAATCTCCTACGCATCGACTATAGCCAACGGTGGGTACGTAGCCCTATTCAGTGCAGACGGATTTTTCCAGCTCGGGAAAATTAATGAATCAGACAGCGCAAAGCTTTTTCCGCCGGTTAGGATCCCGCGGCATGATGAAGTGTTATCCACTCCGGGCAAGCGGTCTTGGCTTCTACTTGCTGGAGATAAAATTCACCACGTTCACCTTGAGGCAAGTGAAGGCGGATTGATAGCGGTTCCTCTGCTTGAGTATAGGCTGGATGGTCCGGCGTTGGTGGTAAGCAATGTTGGTTTGACGCGGCATTTTGTCGTCGCTGATGGGGAGAGCCGTTTTTCACTCTATAAACTAGGGCAGGCCAAGTCGAGGGCGACTTACAGCGCCGGAGCATCGCTGTCGCAGGTTGAAAAAATCGAGTGGAATGGCCCAGGCCATGTCGATGTATTTCGTGTCAATGGAGCCCTTGAGCGCTATAGGATAGATAACTTCCTTAACACCCTCGATGTTGGCGATTTGCTTTTACCCAAGCACTACGAGGGGTATTCAGAGGTGACCAACACGTGGCAGCCAGAGGGAATTGCCGAGGGAGTTGAGCCAAAATACTCTTTCCTTCCGCTGCTCTGGGGGACTTTGAGTTCTGCGTTTTTTGCGTTGATCCTGTCGCTGCCTGTTGCGCTGGGTGCTGCCGTTTACGTCGGTTACTTCATGACGCCAGCCTATCGAGAGATTATCAAGCCAGTAATCGAGATGTTAGCTGCTTTTCCGGGTGTGGTAATAGCGGGCCTTGCCATGTTGTGGTTGGCGCCACGGCTGCAGGAATTTGTCGCTGAGCTGATTGGCATGTTCGTTATGATACCAGTCACCGTCAGCGTATTGGCTATGCTGCTGGGCAGCCGAGTGCGGTCTCGTCCCGGCCGATATTTCTCTCGACGACTTCCGCTGCTTCTGGTTCCCATTTTGTCTGGGGCTTTGTATGGCGGTGCTTGGCTTGGATCTTTTGTCGACGCTCATTTCTTCGGTGGGTCTCTGGTCGGTTGGCTCGCTGCAAACCGCGGTGTGTCGGTGAGTTACTTCAATGGCTTGCTCGTCGGATTGGCGCTTAGCGTTGCGACTTTTCCAGTGATCTTTTCGCTCGCGGAAGAAGCGATTTTTTCTTCGCCCAACAGCGCTGCAGCGGGCAGTTTGGCCCTTGGGGCCTCTCCTTGGCAGAGTTTTGTTGATGGCGTACTGCCCTATGCGGCGTCGGGCATTGTGGCAGCGCTGATGCTTGGACTTAGCCGGGCGATTGGTGAGACGATGATCTTGCTTCTGTTGTCCGGGAACATGCCGCTGCTAACAGTGAGTCCGCTGGAGGGTATTCGCAGTGTTGCAGCAACGCTTGCGATTGAACTTCCCGAGGCCGCGGTAGGCTCGTCTCATTTCCGTGTGCTCTTTCTCGCCGCATTGATGTTGTTTCTACTCACCTTTGCGATTAACACCATTGCGCAGCTTGTAAAGAGGCGGTGGCATCACCGATACGGTGTTTCAGCATGATTAGGCGCCTTTCTTCCGGTGGGCCAGACCCTGGCACCATTAGCCATCGTCGGTCCTTTCGTCACAGCACGATGATGCTTTGGCTGACGAGCTCGATGGCGTTGCTTGCCATTATGATGTTGGTCGCACTTATCTTGCTGCTTTTTTGGTTGGCTGCAGGTGGAAGCTCTGGAGGCGGGCAGGGCGTTGCCGCAGGGGATCATCTGGCCTCCATTTTTTTGCGGCTTCAAAACGGTCCTGCTCCATATAATAGTGAGGGTATTTTCGCTGCCATTGTCGGCACGGTAGCCGTTACCTTGCTCATGACGATAATAGTTTCACCCCTTGGTGTGATCGTGGCGATTTACCTGCATGTTTACGCTCGAGAGACGTGGTATACCGAACTGATCAGGATAGGCATACACAACCTCGCGGGAGTGCCGTCGATAATCTACGGCGTATTTGGTCTTGGATTTTTTGTCTATGTTGTTGGCGGCCAAATTGATCAGTGGTTTTTCAGTGATGCGCTGCCCAAAGCAACCTTTGGTACTCCAGGGCTCTTGTGGGCGTCAGTTACACTGGTTTTGCTGACATTGCCCACCGTTATTGTGGCGACGGAGGAGGGGCTGGCTAGGCTGCCTTCTTCATTGAGGGATGGTAGTCTCGCGTTGGGCGCGACAAGATTTGAGATGACCTTCGGTGTCCTGATCCCGGCGGCAATGTCCTCGCTGGTGACGGGTATTGTGTTGGCCATCGCGCGAGCGGCTGGCGAGGTGGCGCCTCTTATGTTGGTGGGGGTCGTTAAGTACGCACCTTCGCTTCCATTGTCTGGGCAAATGCCGTTTGTTGAGCTGGAACAAAAGTTCATGCATCTGGGTTTCCTTGTATACGATCTTACGTTGCATGCTCCCACCGGAGATGGCCGTATGACTTTGATCGCTGCGATAGCTCTTGTTCTGGTTCTGGTGGTCATGTCACTCACGACGTTTGCTGCGGTCCTCCGGGGTCGATTTCGCATGCAGTATGCTCAGGAGGCCTTGTTTTGAGTGAAAGCGGCGATATCAAACGGGAGGCATTTATTGAGGCGTCGAGAGTTTCCCATGGCCACAACAGGCATGCACCTGAGATAGACGTAAAGGCAGTGTCATTGAGCTACCCTGCAAATTCACATGCCCTGCAAGACGTGTCTCTGACCATTCCAGGCGGTTGTGTAACAGCGGTTATTGGACCCAGTGGGTGCGGTAAATCGACGTTGCTCAGATGCTTCAATCGCATGAACGATACGATAGATGGCTGCCAATACAGCGGTTCCATCCTCCTTGATGGACTGGACGTTTTAAGTGTTAAGACCGATGTTACACAGCTTCGGCGTCGCGTGGGGATGGTTTTCCAGCGCCCCAATCCCTTTCCAAAAAGTGTTTACGACAATGTCGCCTATGGACCAAGGTTGGGTGGAATCCGCGGTCGGCGCCAGCTCGATGAGATAGTTGAGAACGCGCTTCGGGCTGCGGCTTTGTGGGATGAGGTGAAAGATCGGCTCGATGCGATGGCGGTCACTCTTTCGCTAGGACAGCAGCAACGTCTGGTGATCGCCCGAGCCATTGCAGTTGAGCCAGAGGTGCTGTTGTTGGACGAACCCGCATCGTCTCTTGATCCAATTTCAACGCTTCGGATCGAGGAGTTGATTTATGAGCTTAAAACTGAATATACGATCATCATTGTGACCCACAATATGCAGCAGGCTGGCCGGGTGTCTGATTTCACCGCTTTTATGAATGCGGGAAAACTAGTCGAGTTCAACACGACGGATCGTATCTTTACCAATCCCGTCGAGCGAGCGACGGAAGACTATATAACTGGACGGGTAGGCTAGCTAATGATGCGGAGTCATTCAGATGACTACTAGGCAACATATATCAGCACAGTTTGCGGCGGAGCTGGAAGCAATACGTAGCGCTGTCATGGAAATGGGGGGCCAGGTTGAGAGGCAAATTGTGCTGGCCTCAGAGGGTCTCGAAAATAGGGACAGCGGTCTTGCCGAGCAAGCCATCGCTATCGATCGTGATATCAACCGTATGGAGGTCGAGATTGACGAGCAGTGCGCGGTGATTCTCGCTCGCCGTCAGCCCGCTGCCGGGGATTTGCGTCTGATCATATCGATTATCAAATTAACCACTGACCTTGAGCGGATAGGAGATGAGGCCTCCCGTGTATCCCGGCTTGTTATCAAGCTCGCCTCCAAGGCAGGGTCCGATCCGATTTATCAGCATACGGCTCGGGTTGCTCGCCATGTGAGCGGGATGCTTCGCCAAGCCCTGGATGCCTTTGCGCGTATGAGTGCCAGCGCGGCTGTCCGGGTAGTTCTTAGCGACAAGGAAATAGACCATGATTATCGGGAGGGACTGGCAAAACTGACCGCAGGGATGCGCGCAGCACCAGACGAGGTTGAAAGCTTTCTCGATCACATGTGGGCCCTCAGAAGTCTCGAGCGCATAGGGGATCATGCAACCAATATCGCCGAGCACGTTGTATATCTGGCTCGCGGTGTGGATATTCGGCATCTCGGTGAGGATGGGCTGGAGTCAATGCTTAAATGATACATGGTGGCTTTCGGGCTACACTACAGGCTCCTAACAGAGTGCACTGTTTATGACGCAGTTTTGGAGCGCAGCCACCAAAGGCCTGAGTCCGTACATACCGGGTGAACAGCCCAGGGTGCCCGACCTTATCAAGCTCAATACCAACGAGCATGCTCTTACGCCTTCTCCACGCGCACTCAAGGCTATCGCTAATGAGTCCCCTGACGCGTTACGCCGATATCCGGATCCTAATGCAACCAGTCTCGTTACGGCGATTGCCGAGCTGGAGGGACTGTCCCCAGAGAATGTCTTTGTGGGCAATGGCTCCGATGAAATTCTTGCCCACACCTTTCAGGGGTTGCTCACAAGCGCTGAAGAGCTGGTTACTCCTGATATCACCTATAGCTTTTATCCAGTCTGGGCGAGTCTATATGGAATGCAGCACCACAAGGTTCCGCTGAAGCAGGATTTTTCGGTTGACGTTGATGGGCTGTGTCACACCAATGGCGCCGTCCTACTCGCCAATCCAAATGCGCCTACGGGTATGACCGTTGAGCTTTCCGAGCTCGAGCGTTTGATCTCGAGCAAGCCGGAACGCTTGGTGGTCATTGACGAGGCGTACTGTGGCTTTGGCGCAGCGTCGGCGGTTCAGTTACTGGGATCCCATCAGAATCTGCTGCTTACCCGGAGTTTATCGAAGTCACACGCATTGGCCGGACTGCGGGTTGGTTATGCCCTGGGCCCTGGGGATTTGATTGAGGGGTTGCGTCGTATCAAGGACTCGTTCAACAGTTACCCACTTGATGCCCTTGCACAGGTTGGCGCTGAGGCTGCTCTCAGGGACACGGATTGGCTAAGCGATGCGAGTCGGCTCATCATTGAGAACCGAGTCTTCGTCAGTGAAAAGCTCGAAGGATTGGGGTTCTCTGTGTGTCCTAGTCAAGCCAATTTTCTCTTTGCACAACACCCCAACGTTTCAGGCAAGGTGCTCTTCGAGGGATTGAGGGAGCGAAACATCCTTGTCAGGCGCTGGGATTATCCGCGAATTGACAATTACCTTCGGATTACCATCGGCACGAAAGATCAATGCATGATGCTCGTGGAAGCCTTGTCTGAGATGGTGTAATGCCGAGCTGGCATTCAGCGGCTTTTATGGAATTCGGCTTTTCCCGAATGAGCACCGTCTGAGGTTCGACTCGCCCGGTTAAAGGCGTTTAAGTAGAACGCTGCCTATGCTGTAGCCAGCGCCAAAGGAGCAAAGCACCCCCAGATCTCCCTGTTTCAGGTCCGCACTGTGCTTGTGAAATGCAATGACAGAGCCTGCTGACGAGGTATTCGCATAGGTATCTAGAATGGTGGGAGCCTCGAGTGGGGTCGGATCTCTGCCGAGGACCTTGCGTGCGATCAGGTCATTCATATTTTGGTTGGCCTGATGGAGCCAGAGACGTGTTAACTCCTCTGCTTCGATACCAGAGTCTGTTAGCTGCTCGGTGATTTGCTGCGCCACCGCAGGGCATACCTCCTTGAACACCTTGCGTCCTTCCTGCACAAACAACTTGTCTGTCGCGCCGACCCCGGTTTCGTCTGCACGGTTCAAGAAGCCGAAATTGTTGCGAATATTATTCGAAAACATCGTCTGGAGTCGGGAATCTATAATTTCATAGCAGGATTTGTTTGCTGCTGTCTCCATCGATTCGATCACGACAGCGGTGGCCACATCACCAAAAATGAAATGGGAATCCCGGTCACGAAAATTTAGGTGTCCTGTGCAGATTTCAGGATTTACCATGAGTACCCGTCGGGCGCTGCCAGCGCGGATACTATCAGCGGCTTGTTGAATTCCGAAAGTCGCGGAGGAGCACGCAACGTTCATGTCAAAGGCAAAGCCGGTTGCACCGATAGCATTCTGTATTTCAACCGCCATGGCTGGGTAGGCCCGTTGCATGTTCGATGCGGCGACGATAACCGCATCGATATCAGCCCCTGTTAGGGAGGCGTTGGCGAGAGCCTCAGTGGCGGCCTTCACGCCTATTTCGGCCATCACTGACAGGGCATCGTTGGGTCGCTCAGGTAACTGGGGCACCATACGAGAGGGATCGAGAATGCCCGCTTTATCCAGTACAAACCGCGACTGGATTCCTGAGGCTTTTTCAATGAACTCCACCGAGGAAGGGGACTTTGCGTCCACCTCACCTCGTGCTATCGCCTCGGCGTGTTCAGCGTTGTAAGTGTCCACCCAAGTATTGAAGGCCTGCACCAGTTCTTCATTGCTAACAGACTGTTCGGGGGTGTAGAGCCCAGTGCCGCTGATTACTACCCGAGGTAAGGTCATATGTGACTCCCAGACATAATTGGTGCCTGAGATTTAACGGTTGTCCAGGGGAACGTAATCCCGTTGGGCGTAGCCTGTATAGAGCTGGCGGGGTCGACCAATACGGTAGCTACCCGAGATCATTTCATTCCAGTGCGCCACCCACCCCACGGTTCGTCCAATCGCAAAGATTACGGTGAACATCGAGGTGGGAATTCCCAGCGCTTTTAGAATAATCCCCGAGTAAAAGTCCACGTTCGGATACAGTTTTTTCTCGATGAAGTAGGGGTCCTTCAAAGCTATTTCTTCCAGTCGCTTGGCGATCTCCAGCATCTCGTCCTGTATCCCCAATTCTTCGAGGACCTCGTCGGCCGCCTGTTTCATGACTTTGGCTCGGGGATCAAAGTTTTTGTAGACCCGATGTCCAAATCCCATCAGGCGGAATGGGTCGTCTTTGTCCTTGGCTCTGGCGATAAACTTGTCAATATTGTCGACGGTTTCTATTTCCTCCAGCATCTTGACCACGGCCTCGTTGGCGCCGCCATGAGAAGGACCCCAAAGTGCGGCGATTCCGGCTGCGATACATGCAAAGGGATTTGCCTGTGATGAGCCAGCAAGGCGCACCGTTGAGGTGGATGCGTTTTGCTCGTGGTCCGCGTGCAGGAGAAAAATGCGATCCATGGCTTTGGCCAGAGTCGGTGAAATGTTGCTGGCTTCACAAGGGACGCCAAACATCATGTGGAGAAAATTGGCTGCGTAGTTCAGGTTATTGTCCGGGTACATGAAGGGCTGGCCGATACTGAACTTGTAACTCATGGCAGCAATAGTGGGCATTTTCGCGATCAATCTGTACGCGGCCACGGTCCGGTGATAGGGGTCGGAAATGTCCGTGGAGTCGTGATAGAAGGCTGACAGCGCGCCAACAACACCACACATAATCGCCATGGGATGTGCGTCCCGACGGAAGCCGTTGTAAAAAGTCCGAATTTGCTCGTGCACCATCGTGTGCTTGCCGACGATACTCACAAATTCGTTCTTTTCGGCGGCGTTCGGCAGTTCCCCGTACAGGAGTAGATAGCAGGTTTCTAGGTAATCACTGTGCTCCGCAAGTTGCTCAATGGGATAACCCCGGTGCAGCAAAATGCCTTTATCCCCGTCAATAAACGTGATTTTAGACTCGCATGAGGCAGTCGACGTAAATCCAGGGTCGTAAGTGAAGTAACCGTTTGCAGTCAGCGACCCCACGTTGACAACATCTGGGCCCAGTGAGCCTTCCATTACCGGCAGTTCCAAGGTGTCCGGAGAGCCTTGAGCACGGTTTACGGTAAGGGTTGCGTTTTTATCGGTCATGAATACGTCCTGAAAGGAAATTACAAAGCGCCAAACTATAGACGGTTACTAATGTCTGTCAATTTACAGTGAGATCATCGGGTCGTGCTGAACGTCCGGATGGGTGTGTTTTCCATGTCAGCGGAAATTGTAACCCGAGTTGGTCCGGCTTATACTCCGCGGCGAAATTTTTTTCTCCCGAGCGATCGAGCAAGGAACCCAGTTTGTGAAACCGCGTGCCAGTTCAGACAAGAGGCCAGTTAATCTCGATATTGGATCGATGCGACTGCCTATCACCGCCTATGTGTCGATATCTCACCGGCTCTCCGGGGTTTTCTTGTTCCTGATGAGCGGCGCTCTCATCTGGGCCCTTGATGTCAGTTTAAGCTCTCCCGAGGGATTCGCTACAGTTGCGCAGGCTCTGGTGTCCACTCCAGTAAAACTCCTTACATGGGCCTTGGCCACGGCGCTTACCTACCACTCACTATCTGGTGTCAAGCACCTGATCATGGATATGGGCGTTGGTGAAACCATGGCAGGCGGTGTCCTGGGCGCGCGTATTGTCATTTGTGCTGCCGCCGTTGGAGCCGTGGGGTGGGGGGTTGTCCTATGGTAACGCAGGTAACAAGCTTTAGCCGCTCCGGCTTATCGGACTGGCTGATCCAGCGAATCACAAGCCTTGTTTTACTCAGTTATTTCCTGTGTATCGGTGGGTCGTTGGTTATGGGTGTCGATTACGAGACGTGGGTTGGCATGCACCAGACGACGGCGATGCGCGTTTTTACCTTGCTCGCAGCGCTAAGCTTGGCCGCACACGCCTGGATCGGCTTGTGGGCGGTCTACACGGATTATCTAACGGCAAGGATGATTGGTCCTTGGGGTAATACTCTCCGTCGTTTCTGCCAGCTTGGTACTGTCCTTTTACTCATTACATACCTGCTTTGGGTCGTTCAAGTGCTGTGGCGATAGGGCCGTAGAGTTGGAATTTTTTGCGATTTGGTTATAACCCCCACATGAAGGGTATTCGGAGGCCTCATGAGAACCATTTCCTTTGACGGCGTGATCGTTGGCGGCGGCGGCGCAGGTATGCGCGCGGCACTGCAATTGGCTCAGTCCGGGTACAAAACAGCTGTGATTTCGAAGGTTTTCCCCACCCGGTCACACACGGTGTCAGCACAGGGCGGCATCACCTGCGCTATTGCGAGTGCCGACCCCAATGACGATTGGCGGTGGCACATGTACGACACCGTCAAGGGCTCCGATTACATAGGCGATCAGGATGCCATTGAGTACATGTGTTCCGTGGGGCCTGAGGCAATCTTTGAGCTTGAGCACATGGGTTTGCCGTTTTCCCGTACCGAGGAAGGGCGGATTTATCAGCGTCCCTTCGGCGGCCAATCGAAGAATTTCGGCGAGGGTGGTCAGGCGGCTCGAACCTGCGCGGCTGCTGATCGCACTGGCCATGCGCTACTCCACACCCTCTATCAAAACAACGTGAAGAACGAGACGGTTTTCTTTAATGAGTGGTTTGCTGTCGATCTTGTCAAGAATCAGGACGGCGCTGTTGTTGGCGTTATCGCCATTTGTATAGAAACGGGTGAGACCGTTTTCGTGAAGTCGAAGGCAACTGTCTTCGCAACGGGTGGAGCGGGGCGAATTTATGCCTCCACGACCAACGCCCATATCAATACTGGTGACGGCATTGGGATGGGATTGCGTGCAGGTGTCCGGGTGCAGGATATGGAAATGTGGCAGTTTCACCCGACGGGCATATACGGCGCAGGTACTTTGGTCACCGAGGGCTGTCGCGGTGAGGGTGGTTATCTCATTAATAAAGATGGCGAACGCTTCATGGAGAGATATGCACCAAATGCTAAAGATCTGGCTGGTCGAGACGTCGTTGCGCGATCAATGGTGCTAGAAATTCTCGAGGGGCGAGGCTGCGGTGAAGAAGGCGATCATGTCAAACTCAAGCTTGACCACTTGGGTGAAGAGGTCCTCGAGTCAAGATTGCCCGGCATCTGTGAGCTTAGCCGGACATTCGCTCACGTTGACCCAGTTAAAGAGCCCATCCCGGTGGTACCTACCTGTCATTACATGATGGGTGGTATACCCACAAACATTCACGGTCAGGCTATTACGGTAGACAATCAGGGCAATGACCAGATTATCCCTGGGCTTTATGCCTGTGGTGAGGTGGCATGCGTGTCCGTTCATGGGGCCAACCGATTGGGTGGTAATTCTCTGTTGGATCTGGTGGTATTTGGTCGCGCCTCAGGGCTGTTCATAGAGAAAGCTTTGCGAGACGGTATCGAATTACGTGAGGCAGGTGCTACCGATATCGATCAGGCGGGTGAGAGATTGCGCAAATTAAATGAAGGCTCTGGCGGAGAAAATGTCGCCGCGCTCAGAAAGGACCTGCAGAACGTTATGCAAAACCACTTTGGCGTTTTCCGCCGCGGCGATTTTATGCGCGAGGGCATCGCCAAGCTTGCCGACCTCAGGGGCCGCATTGACAGCATCAGCCTGGAAGACAAGACAGACGCCTTCAACACCGCGCGGATTGAGGCGTTGGAGCTTCAAAACCTGTTTGAAGTTGCTGAGGCCACTGCTGTGGTTGCAGAGGCGCGCAACGAAAGTCGTGGTGCCCACGCCAGAGAGGACTTCACCGAGCGTGATGACGAAAACTGGCTCTGCCATTCGCTGTATCACAGTGAAGGGAAGCAGGTGAGCAAGCGCGGGGTGAACTTCACTCCATCGACGGTTGAAACCTTCCAACCAAAGATCCGAACCTATTAATTATCGACCCTAAATGCATCGAGAGGAATAAGCTATGTTGCAGGTCAGTATTTATCGCTACAACCCGGAATCCGACAGTGCGCCCCGCATGGAAGATTTTCAGGTGGAGACCGGCGGTCGAGATCTGATGGTTCTTGATGTCCTTGAAATGATAAAAGCGGACCAGGATACCAGCGTGACTTATCGCCGCAGCTGCCGGGAAGGGGTCTGTGGTTCAGATGGCTTGAATATCAATGGGAAAAATGGACTTGCCTGCATCACGCCGCTGTCGGAAGCCGTAAAAAACAACAAGCTCAAGATCCGTCCGCTACCGGGGTTGCCGGTGATTAGGGATCTAGTTGTTGATATGAGTTTGTTTTACGCCCAGTACGAAAAGATTCAGCCGTATTTACAAAATAACTCTCCCGCGCCCGCTATTGAGCGGTTACAGACTCCCGAGGACAGGGCCAAGTTAGACGGACTTTATGAGTGCATCCTGTGCGCCTGTTGTTCTACATCGTGTCCTTCTTTCTGGTGGAATCCAGACAGGTTTATTGGCCCTGCTGGTCTGCTGCAGGCATATCGTTTCCTGGCAGACAGCCGCGATAGCGCGACCGACGAGCGTCTCTCAAAGTTGGATGACCCCTTCAGCGTGTTCCGGTGTCATGGCATTCAGAATTGCGTAAATGTATGCCCTAAGGGATTGAACCCTACCAAGGCCATCGGTCACATCAGAACGATGTTACTCAACAGAGCCACCTAAACGCGCGCACTAATAAAGTGCGTACCGGCAGCATAGTCTCTCCGGTTATGTTATAAAATAACCTGAAAGACTATTGTGAGATAACACCACTCTAAATGTCCTCCAAGGCCCCCCTCGCTGTGTAAACCCACGCTGGAGCGCGGTAGACTACCGTCCAATAACTGTATGGTTTTTGCGTCGAGTGTGGGGGAATCATGACTCAGCCAGGCCAGAT
>Ga0181583_10000804_pt1 | contig 22878 bp, 23 predicted proteins | sample 071ome_31_FD_132461 | JGI IMG/M metagenome (GOLD analysis project Ga0181583, IMG submission 132461) | Coastal salt marsh microbial communities from the Groves Creek Marsh, Skidaway Island, Georgia - 071405CT metaG (megahit assembly) | ecosystem: Environmental > Aquatic > Marine > Intertidal... | reverse complement strand
TCTTCTGCTTCTTCTTCTCCTAAGCCGCCCATAATATCAAATAGGTCATCCATAAAAGCATTTGTAATAGGGAATTCATCTGGATTATCATGAACAATATCCATACCTAAGTCATTCGCAGCCTCTTCACCGTGTTTTTCAACATAGTTTTCGTATTCGCCTGTTTCGATTGAATCACTCGGAATTCCAGTGTCCATTTGATACTCTAACCATCCTTCCGGTAATGTGTCGCCATTAACGCCGATGTATTTTTCATACTTGTCAGCCCACGCTTTAATTTTTTCTTCTTTGTTATCATCTGCCTCACTCATTCCGACTATGTCGTCATAGCCTACACTCTCTTCTTCTTTCATTAGTTTATAGATGATTGGGAATGCGTTAGCAATATCTTCTTTGAAGTTTTTAACTGTGAATTTTTCTTTGTATTCTTCCATTACGTCATCCGGGACTTCAACTGCCTCAGGTGCCTGGAATTCTGCCACATAGTTTTCATAGTGTGCCTGCTTGGATAGTCTTGCAACTCTTTCTCTTAGACCGTCCAACTGTGCTTTACTGCGTTCAACGATATTGTTAGTGTCGGAATTCATCAGATCGTTACGCACACAGTAATTTGTAAAACTTTTTAGTTGAGCAATTTCTTCACTCATTTTAATAATTGACTCACCAACTGCATCATATGGCAAACCGCCGTTTGCTACGTGACGCTGCATTGCTCTAGCACCTGCTAGGTGAATGAAAGGATACTTAAATCTTTCCCCGTCTTGGTTTTCAACGAACAGTGCCGCAATATTTCTACTTCTATCTCCTGGCTTCTGTTCAAAATCGTCAGCAAGTTTCTTGCTGTGCTTGATTATTAATCTTGTGTCTAATAACTTTTGGAAACTCTGCGTCTTAGTTCCATAAAGGTTGCTCTCATTCATTACTGTTTCTCCGACGGGTTTTGTGATTGTATCGTTATCCGATTGTGGTGTAGAGTGCTGGCTAAGGAATGCATAATCTCTTTTATCCAAGTTGTCCTTAGCAATGTCTCTAGTGTCAAATGCTAGTAGTCTGCGTTTAGCAAACATCCTTAATTCTTTTAGGAATGTATACCAATTAGACTTTTGATCCTCGTCCATTCCTTCTGTGATTCCATTTGAAAAGTAAACTTTCATTGAATTAGGTTCTGCAAGGCTTATGCTTACGTGTCCTATGTTCTTGTCGTTTTCAGTATAATCGAAATCAAAGAAGCGAGCATTTTCAGGGTTGATCGTAATCTGCCCTGTTGACTCACCTAGTTTTAAACCTGTAAATCTGCTTCTAATTTTATAGAATAGATCAGTTGCTATATTATTGGTTGCATCCATAGTAAAGTATTTATCAAAAACCTCCTGATACAAATATTGGCATTGGATACTGGTCTTCCGTCATCCTTTCTGTCATTTTTTCATAAATTTGTGGATCCCAATCTGCTAATTGGCTGGCCATTCTTACTATTAATAGGCAGGCACTTACTAGATCGTCATGTTCACCTGTTTTTGCACCATAACCTACTCCGTGTGCCACGAATGTTTTTAATTCTGATATTAACGGCTTGCTGTGTATTGCCATTTTTCCTCTTTCAAGTGCATTCTTTAATCCACTACAGGCAGTAATTTTGGTCTTGTGTGTTGTGTTGTATCCTTTTCTAAATCTACGAACGTGTCCTTTTCTAATTGGTTCGCTTAGGAATAATCCATGGAAGTTTTCCTCTCCGATGTCCTTAATAACTACCAATGCTGCTTCACCTATTGTGTTATTTTCACAACTGTAATATATTGTAGGATTGGCATTTCCTTTTTCAACCTGTTGTTCATAAATGTATTTTAGTATTTCCTTAAGATGCCTTATCTGTTGCTGGACTGGAGTTAGATTGTGTCTCCACTCTCCAACCTGTTCCATTGTGGGCATTTCAAATATCTGTATTGCAGCATAGTCACCGCCTGTTCCTAGTGACGGATCAAGTGCAATAAGATACGTGCATTTAGGATCTATGTTCTTATACCAACGAGTCTGTCCCATTGTTAGTATTGGTTCTTTTCCTTCAAGTTCTGCCAACTTAACACTGTTGATAAGAGTTTCATCAAAGATTAAGAATTCACAATCAAACTCACGTCGGAATCTTTCTTCTCCAATCTTGGCACGCTCTTCCTGTGCCCATGCCTCGTCTCTATCTGGATGTTCTTCCCAGTGTGCAAAGTAAGGAAAGAAACCATTTGTTCCAGTTATGTTATCGTTACCGTATTCGTCGAATTTTTTATTTGCTTCCGTCCATATCTGTGCAAATTGATCCTCGTCCGAGTTAGGTGTGCTCGTTACGATCGCCTTACCACCCGTTGATAGTGTGGGTGAAAGTGCAGTCCAAAATTCTCGAGCCTTCTCCGGTGGCTGCACGAATGCAAACTCATCACAGTATATTAGTGAAAGTGATTTACCACGTCCTGTGTCTTCCGTTGTGGTTGTTGCTTGTATTCTACTACCATTATCAAATTCTATTGTGTTCCTGTTGTAGGTATAGATACCTGCACGAATAAAGTCAGGCAAGTTTTCATAACCAAATCTATATCTGTTCATGATATCCTGCGCACCTGTGTATTTGTGTGCAGCAATTAATACCTGTGCTTCTGGAGTAAACATGCAATACCACAATAGATATGCAGCAGCACAAGTTGTCTTACCCATCTGTCTCGGCAGCATGGCAATTGTGTATCTGTGATCGTGATATGCCCTTAGAAGATCTTCCTGATAGCCATACGGTTCAAAATTCATGCTACCCTTAGTAGGGTGCTGTATCTTGATAAAATTTTTCGCAAAGTATAGAGGACCGTCGGTTGGATGCATACATGCTTCCAAATGCTTGACTTCCTCTAGTGTGTATTTTTGCTTTGTATGGGCCTTCTTAATCTGAACGCCATCTAAACTCTTTGCCATACTAGTATTTAACCAAAAAAATAGGGCCTTGCGGCCCTATTGGATTGATATGAAACTTAGTTTTTATGCAAAGTCAAATGATGTTTTAACTGTAGCAGTTACAGCAGTCATATCAAATGTATTGTTTCCGTATGTAGCACCTAGTGCAATACATTCGTCTTCAATTTGTTCTACTAGTGTTTCTGCTCCAGCACCGTCATAGTCTAATGACTCATCTGATTGCTCTACAGCAAAACACATTTTTTGGTTAGTGGCGTGTAAGTCGCCTCTGATTACAATTGTAGCATATTTTTGAATAATTTCAATAACCGCTTGAATTGCTTCATTTGCTCCAACTTCAGCATTTGCTGCTGCGCCGAAATCAACTTCAAAGAATGTTAATGGCTTGTTACCCATAAAGTCAATATCAGTTAATCCAGCACCAACACCTTGTTTAGAAACTGGTTGTCTATTTTCTGCAACTAATACGGAACTGCCGCCACCAATAGTTGTTGTTAGTAAATCTGCCATTATTTCGCTCCTTTAGTTTCTGCTAGTGCTTGTAAAAGTTGTTCCTTGATAGAAGCACGCAGATCTTCGCCTTCCTTGACACGCTGCATTGGATTGTCTCCACCTGCAACCTTAGGATGCGTTCCTTTCATTCTGTTCATGCCGCCTGACATTTTCTTGGTCATAAACTGAATGTCTCTTTCATCCTCATCAGGCTCATTAGCCCATGCTTCATCTTTTTCTTTTTTCTCCATGTCATGGTCATCCATGTCATGGTCACCATCGTCATCTCTGTCAACAGTCTTGTGTAATTTTTCTTCATCATCATGATCTTTTTCGTGGCGATCTAATTTACCATCATCATCGTAATCATTATCTTCGCCTTCGTCACCCATTGCCTTGATAGCAATCATGTCCTTTTCGCCGCCTGGCATATCATCATTGTCTGCATCAAAGTCAGGTAAAATTTTGTTGATTGGTTTTGGCATTGGTGGACCTTCTGGTGCATCCATCCCGCCCATAGGTGGAATAATGCTCATAGATGGCATATCCATTTCAGGCTTGTCACCACCGCCCATCTTTTTAATTAGCGCCATAACGTCTTCAATTGCATCGCCCTGTGCATTAATGTTAATGCTCATAGAAGCCTTATCCTTAGGCTCTGGTGCTGGCATACTTGGTGACATTGGCATGCCACATTCGTCTGCTTTAACATCTACAGGTGATTCAGTTTTTACTGTGTCTATTTCCTGCATCTTGGCTAATAGTTCTTGAAAGTTCATATTAGTTACTCCCTACAGGACTTTTTGCACCTGCTTTATCTTGTTTTAATTTTGGTGTGTCTTGATAAACATCTGCCTTAAGTTTATCAGTTCCTAATTCTTTGCGTCTTTCCTTTGATTCTTTTGAAAGAGTCTTTAAGAAATCCTTATTGAAGTCATCTCCGAAATAATTCTTATGCTTGACTTTCATACCATCCTTGTATTCATTGTCGTGTAACAATGCACCTTCGTAATCTGCATTGTCTCCTGCAGTGATTTGATCTATTTCACTTGGACTAGCACTATTTCTAACCTTATAATAACCTGCTTCACAGCAGCCCATTTCAAAAATTTCTTTTTCGATTTCTGTGGTTGTTAAAGGATACTCTGTCATAACATCAAAAGTATGAACTTCCATGTTTTTTAATTCTGGAAAATCATGTGGAAGTTCCTGAACAGGCGTTGTTTTCATCTGTTCAAATTGCATTATGCCTCTAGTGTCGAGCCTTGCTTTTAGATCGTTAGCAAAGTTCTCGGGCAGTTCACCAGCAACTTTAACCTTAAAACTATAGGTTTTCTTGCTTTCCGATAGGTATTCTTTAAACGTCTTCATATGTATATTTATTCCTTTCCGCTCAATTTCTTCATTAATTCATTGCGATCTAGCATTACATAGCCTTGACCATCCAATACATCGTTGGGATCTTCGGGAGAATCGTTGTCAATCTTGAGTTTTTTAAGTTGTAAATCAACTGCTTTTAGTTTTTTATCAACTTTTGCAGTCTTAGCATCTATTGCATTTTTTAACATGCTACTTGCTACTTCAAATATTCTACCACTATATCGAACTTCCACATTCATACCCAAATCCATTAGATCATCGTATGCTTTTTCAGCCTTATCTGCTAGGCTATCCAAGTCCTTTTCTTCCAATGCATCTAGTTCTCTTATCTGTGGAAGATCCTTTGTAATTTTTTGAACTGCTTTATAACTATCGTCAACACTCTTTACCTGTTGGTGTTTTTCTTCAACTTCTTCTGCTGTGGCTTCGACAGTGGGAGTTTCAACAACTTCTTCCTGTTGGCCTTGCTCTTCCAAATTAAACAGTTCTTCCAATTTCTTTGTCATAATATTACTTATCGTCTTTTGTTACCAGTGTGAAAAATATCATCTTCACTGACTATTCTAAATCTAAGCCTTTTTTGTTTGCACCATGCCGCTGCTGCTTCCCACTTTGCTTGATTCTTTATATATTGTTCCTGATTGTATCTGCTCTTTCCAACCTTTTCTCTAAGAGTTTGGTTGGCTGGTTTTACTTCGACAACTTCGGCATTCTTCTTACCATTTCTATCCTGATACACAATAAAAAAATCAGGAACATAAATTGTATATTTTCCAGTAAGCGGATCTCTGTAAGGAATTTGTATGCTTTCACTTGCCCAGCTCTGAACACCAGGATGTTCATCCAGCATTCTCATAAAAACAAATTCCCAACTGCTCCTAGCAAGTGGTTTCTTGTTACCAACATACTTGCCGGGATTTTTCATTTCAAATCTTCCTTGGGCAAACTTAGGCATTATGGAACCACGTTACGTTGTTTTGAAACAGTCTTTAATTCCTGTCTATATCCAAGAGTTGAAGTTGAAGGTCTGTTGTTATTAAGCACTTCACTTACTAATGCACCTATCTGTGTATCATCAAAGTTTTTTATTTGATCTAAAATACTCTGCACATTAATTGCTTCTAGTTTAGCCTGTTTTAATAATGATGTTGCTAATACTTGGCTTGCATCATCACTGAAACCTCTCTTGGTAAAAAATGCAACTGTTGAATCAACATCGATTGCCTTAAACTCTAATGGCTCTTCTCCGTATGTGTCAAAAAATAATTTTGTTCTTGCCGCACTATCCTGTATTTGTGTTGCGGGTAAATTAGTAGCCATTATGGAATCTCCGTTATGCTGCCAGCACCAGGAACAACAAATTCAGTTGTGGACCTTGAAGGCGGAACCAATGATTTTTGTGATCCGTTTGTTGTTTCATTCTGTGTATCATTTTTAGGAAACACTGCTCCGGCAACACCGCTTATTGTATTTGCTATTGCCTGTGTTCCTGCAGGACTGGTCAATACATTAATTGCTTCTGCTTTTAGACTGTCCTTGCTTAATCCTTTAAAATTCTTGTATGTGTTTACTGCTGCAATTGCAGTTCCGAGAAAACCTTTTCCTGAACTAAATGCTGTGCCATCACCTATTGCTCCAAACACCTGTTCTATTCCGTCAAGAACTCCACCTTCTCCTAGTAGGTTACTTACGCCTCCACCTGCTACACTTAATGGCGATGGTGAATTATCGTAGTGCAGTGTTGCAAATCCCTTAGGTGTTCCTTGAGAAACTCTTCCGGCAGTGTATACAACTGATTCAAATTCTATTGACATGTTGGATTCTGCAGGTTCGGATGTTGCTGCATGATCTCGAGCACCGTGATCCCAATTAGTAATTTTTGGATTTATAAGAGTGTATCCTATAAATCTTCTTCTACCCATTGTGTATATGGTAATTGATCTAAACAGCGAAGTAACTGAAATACCATTATCAAGACCATATCTAAAATTATCAATGCTAGTTCCACTTCCTCTATATTGATTTGCATCAAATGCCGTTGTTGGTAGATGTCTGTCCTTAGAATAATACCCAAAATAGATTGCCCATAGAGCATTTATTACACCATGATTATCATCATGCATTGTAATTTTAACGGGATCGTAGTTTAGCATCCCATAAACAATTTTCTTCCTGTTGTATTGATTAAGAGTTTCCTTATCAAAACTAAACTTAGGAAGGTCACATGTCTTAACCAGTATTCCTGTTTCGTCAGCATGTTTTGCCGTAAAACTTGCAGCCTTGTGTGCAGTGCTGTCCAATTCAAATCTAACATAATAGTTAAATTTAGTCTTTGGTGCTAGCCTAAAATTATCGTCAATGAACAATCTAGTGGCATGGGTATAGTTACCCATTCTACCCTTAGGATTAGAAGCACCTGCGAAAATGTCTGTTAAGAATCTTGTAAACTTATTGGCCATACATATATTTAGCCATAAAAAAAGCCCGGAAAAAATCCGGGCTTTTTAATTTCAATACTAAAACTAGTATTAGCCTTGAGCGCCTGAAGAACCTGTAGTAGAAGCACCAAGTGTTCTTTCCACAGCAGCACCAATACCAACGCCAACGCCTTGCTCTCCTGGACCCCATTGAACCATGTTGTCAAAGCGTATTGTAAGAGCAACACTCATTGGTTCGTTAGTTCCGTAGTTAGCATCTCCGTAATCAACGTTAGTTAAGAAACAACCGTATAAGTTAGAAGTTTCTAAAACATTAATTCCAGAAGCGTTATTTCCGTTACCACCGTCTAATACTTCAATTTTAGATGTAAATTTATAATCAATACCAGATCTTGCAGAAGCCTGTTCAACGAAGTCGAACTGTTTCTGAACCTGTTGACCAACAAGTCTTTGAACTTCACCACTTGCATCATCACGCAAGTTAAGTGTAATAGTTTCAAAGGTATACTTACCTGCTAGGTAAACCTTTGAGTTGTAAACGTCTAGTGGCATTTCTTCAAAACCAACTTTTGGTCTACTTACATCAACTACTTGTTTAGTTAGTTCAGTTGCAGCACTTACTCCAAAACCAAGTAAAGTAACGCGGAAGCGATACTTTAACTTAGGCATCAAGAGCACTTGGTTGCCTGCGTCTGTTGGAACTGAAAAGTTATTTAATGATGTTATAGGCATGTCTTATATCTCCCCTGTGTTCTTGACACGCAACGGTATGTATATGAACTCAATAGCCTTGACTGGTTCAATCGCAATGTCAACATATAGTTCGTTACGATCGATTCTAGCCGGAGTATTGTTTGTTTCATCACAAACTACTGCGAAATCGTAAAGAGCTCTTTGACCAACTAGTTCTAGTAGAAGTGATTCTACTGCTTGTTTGATCTCGTCTCTTGTAATTTTATCATTTGGTTCAAAGATATACGGACGAGCCAGTTTATTAAGTTGACTACGTAGGTATACTACCAAACGTGCTACGTTGATTCTGTCTAGTGCGGAAGCATTTCTTCCTCTAGTCTTCTGACCGTAGTTAACTAAACCAACACCATTAAAGAATGTAATCGGATTAATCTTTAGATCATACAACGTATCTCTTTGTCCTTCATTAAGCGCAACTGTTTGGAATTCGCCTGTGTCAGCGTCGATATAACCAACTGCTGTAGCATTTGAAATTCCACCACGTCTTGTGCCTGCCGGAGCGAACCATGGGAACGATACCTGATCGCTAAGTGCAATAGTTCTCATCATCATGTGTGATGCTGGAACAACTGCATTCGATCCTCCTAGATCTGTTGTAAATCCATTTGGATAAAAACATCCTAGGTATTCGTCATAAGTTACCAATCCATCGTCACCGTTATCAGTAACTAAGTTTGCATTGGATCCCCAATTTGTTAGTGTTGTTGCATCTGCTGCTAGTCTAAGTGGTGTATCACCAATTACAAAAGCAGTTAAACCTCTGTCAATGTTAAGACCAACTAAGTTGCTCATTACTTCTGGATAACCAGGAGCAGCAATTATATTAAAGTTACGTCTTTCTTCATCTCTAATTTGATCGCTTGTATCAATTGCAGATTTCAATGCTGAAACAACAACCATTCTCTGTGCTTTTCTACCAAATGAGCCTGAACCATCTTCTTGGTTTCCTGATTGTGTTACCCATCTATCAGTAGCATAAGCAGCCATAGACTCTTCTGAAACAACAGCATTACCTAATGGTGAATTTGTGCTGTCAAATCTTACGTTGTCTGCTGTGGTATCAATGTAGTTGTTAGCATAACGCTTAACATTACCACCGCTTCTACGTAGGTTCCATAGCAGCATACCCTGTGGATATAGTGCTGGATCTGGAGCATCTGGATCTAAGTAGTTGCTTGATAGCAAGTCCTTGATAGTTGCTGCTGTGTTACCAGTAGCACCAGATGAACCATAACGTGCATCAGCAAATAACACACCATCTTCTGTAGTTTGGTCTGTCTTGTCTAATTGAACCCATTCCTGACCTGAAGATTGTGCTGAATCCCATCTGTAAATTGTTGGGAAGTTTTCAAGATCTGCTGTTGAAATCCAAAGATCGTTATCAACAAGAGCAGTTCCATCACTTTGTGTTTCTGGAGCACTTGCTGCAACCTGTGGACCATTTGGATCTGTTGTTGCAAATTGATTTACATAACCAACCCAGTTATTTCCGTTATGGACCATGATATCTACATCTGAAAACTCTGGGTTATACCAAAGTTGTCCATCTTCTGGTTCTGCCTGTGGAGCACTTGCACTTGCTTCGAAGTCGTTTGCTGCCAATGGCTTCCAGTTTGATACCAAGTATTTTGATTGTCCTGAACTGTCTTCAGCGCCTGCTGGTAAGTTATAGAAGTTTGCTGTTCCTTCACCAGTATCAATATTATATGGTGTAAATAGGCTTGCAATAGCATCTAAACCAACGTCAACTAGTCTTATGTCTCCACCTAATTTATGTGTAAGTGTAATTTCGTTGTCGTCTGTAACACCTGCTTCAACATTTGTAAGTCCTGCTGCGTTTACCGCTGCTGCAAACAATGTAGCATCTGCTGCTGTTCCGCCTGCTGTAAATTGGATTCTTACCGCTGAATCCAAACCTGCTTGATTCTTGATTGATTCTTCAATATCAAAGTTATGAACGCCTGCTGTAAATGTTGTTCCATCTACTTCGCCTGAAGTGATAGTAGTTGCTCCAGCGATTGCTCTGCGCCATACTCTAAATGTTGCAGTTGCTGGTAAACTATCATATAGGCTGTGTTCATTACTGTTTGACTGAACCATTAAACTATCTGCTGCAATGTTTAGTCCGCCGCCTGATCTATCTAGATAGTAAAGTGAAGCATTTGTGCTTGCATAAATTGGTGCATCGTATGATACCCAACTTGTAGTTGCTGCATCCCACTTGCTTGCTCTCCATCTAGCACCACTGTTAGGTTCTGTAGTCTTAATCCAAACAGAACCAGTTGGTCTAGCATCAGCATCTGTTCCTGGAGTTCCCTTCCATTGTGGAACTGATGTGTGTGGCATTTGGCTTAGTTCAGGACCTTTATAAGTCGCTGCACTAATACCTAATTCATCTAGATCAGCAGTTCCTGCAACAACAGTAATTGTGTTAGCATTAGAGTTGCTAGTTCCGTCTGTATAAATTCTTACAGTTTCACTAACATTTCTAGCAGTTACGCCTGTAATGCTTAAACCATTAATTGTTGAAACAATATCATCTACAGTATCACTGGCACCGATTGTTACTGTCGATCCGTTAATGGTAAAGTTACCTGCTGCTGCTGTAATCTTAGAAGCAGTTAGTGTAGCGGAAACAATTGTAGGTGTGCTTGCTCTCCATTCTAGAGAACCTACTAAAACCCACTGTCCTGCGCTTACGCCTGCCTGTGTATTACCTGAAGATTTATACCAAATTCTTGCTGGTTCTTTTGCTGCATTGAATGTGGAAGATGTTCCCACTGTTTCAAATACAACAGCATAGTCACCAATTGAACCATATGATTCTTTTGGTTTGCGTCCATAGTTTGAATCAGTATCATTTTCGATTTTTAAAACTTCATCGTCTGTTAATACTGTCGGAACCTTAACACTAAACTTTTGTCCGCCTGCGCTAATTGCTGCGCTGTTCCACTCCTGGATACCCCATGCTGTAGAACCTGTGTTAATCCACCAAGTTCCATCTGCCGGATTCGCTCCCGGAGTTGTTGAATCTCCTTCTAGTTCTCCTAGGTCAACATCTGCTCTTACAACAAAAGCAGCGTTTGATACGCCTAGTAAACTGTATGCTGCTAATAGACCATATTCATTTAATTCTGAACCATGAATAGGTGTATTGCTCGCTGTCTTTTCGAAGTTAGGGACTCCAAAAAGATCTACTAATTCTTTCTGTGATGTCACTTTAAACGCATTGCCTGCGTTCGCCGCTGTTGTTGCAGAAGCAACTCCAGTGCCTGCGGCATTTGTTTTATCTTGCGCTGTTGCTACAACAATAAGAGGAGTTGTTCCTGGTTCCGCAGGAGTGTAAAAACTCTCATCTATTACCGTAACTTCTACGCCTGGTGATTGTAGTGCCATTCGTTTATCTCCTGGTAATGTATAATTCTATCAATCCATTACGTAATGCATTGCTATGTTATTATTTAGTTGATTTGAGCAAAAATGGCGTGTTATGCCTTGAATTATAAAGGGATAGAAAAGGTGTAAATACAAGCATGAGACCGTTGTGTAAATGCGGTTTAAGACCGCGAGCAGTTAATTATAAGAAGAATGGCAAGACCTATTACAGGAGCCTATGTGAAGCCTGCTCAGCCAATGGTGTCTATCACGGTGTTCCTAGATGGTATCGTGCAGGATATAGAATCAAGAAGCAGTGTGATAAGTGCGGTTTTAAATCACCGCACAAGGAAATTTTTAGGGTGTTTCACGTTGACGAAAATTTGGATAACTGTAGGCATTCTAATCTAAAGACAGTTTGTGCCAATTGTAGGACTGTTTTATCCAAGGAAGGTATACGCTGGAAGCAGGGTGATTTAGTCGCCGATTATTGATTTGACATTGTTGTATAAATCATCAATGCTAGAATCATTTGTAATTTCGTAATTAAAATCCTGTCCTAACCAAGCCCATTCACTTGCGTGTATGCCTAATTTTTTAAGTGTATCTTGGGCTTCTAGCATGCCCGAGTTAGCCTTTATAGCATCATTATACCAACTAGGTAATTCGCCACGCTTAACCCATATAATTTTACCACCAAGATTCTTAATTGCAGCAATTTCATTTGGAAATCTTACATCACTTACAACAACATTATCGTTGCTCTGTCGCAGTTTATTTTCTAAACTAGCGATCCAAATATCATCATGGAAAGTTCTACGGCAAACTTCAGTTCCCCAATACTGTAGCACCCATCGAGGAGTTAATGTAGGCATGGACAATCTTTCAGCCCACCAAGCATCTACCTGTTCGCGCCATTCGCGTGATTCTTTTGTTCTGCCCTCAAGCATTGTTCTATCCCATCCAAAAACAGCGGCAACAGAATCCTTGAGAGAATCTGCAAAACTTTCTCTTCTAAATTCATGAAAATTTACAAGATAATCAGCAACGGTATCTTTGCCACTACCGATAAATCCGCAAACACCTATAATCATATAACTCTCCTTTAAAGTTATATTATAGCGTCTTTCTAGTATATGTCAAGTGTTTAATAGAATGGTTTTGGTTGTCCTGGCTTACCAGTATTAAGTTTTCTTGCCAAAACGCTTGCTGTGTTGATTGATTTTGTTCTTTTTTGTCTGCGTGCCTGCGTTGGTGCAGTTCTAGCACGAGTTGTTTTCATTTTTTGTGCTTTGGCAACATTATATTGCTGCACACATTTTGAAGGGTGACTTACCTGTCTGCCTGCTCTTGGACCAGTAGTGCAACGAAATCTTAATTTGGTTTGCCCACTTCGCTGGTTGTGTTTGCCAACGCCCCACACCATCTTGGCTACTTCATTATAGATTTCTTCGTGTTCTTCCGTTATGAATTCTGATGCTTTCATTAACCAATTATCCAACTGTATCCAATGCCGCCTGCAACTTGAGTTCCTAATTCCATTGTTAAACGTTCAATGTCATTAAATCCTTCCTGCTTGATGCTGGCACCGTTTAATGCCGTGCCGCCTTGTGGTCCTGCTATACTAGCAAATTTTTCTCTTGCCTGTCCAAGCATTACCTTACAGTTTGCAAGTGTATAATCCTTAATCCATTGTCCTGAATAAACATCTTCAATTATTACAAAATCAGGCTTATTGTTATAGGCCCATAACAATACCTGTTCTGTTCCTCTTGGTCTTTGCATGATGATTAATTTCTTGCTTTGAGGATTCCACGTAAAGTTAATGAATGAACCAAACATTTTACCAACCAGTTCCTGATACTGAGCAAACAGTTCATACGTTGCTAGTCCGCCCATGTTGGTTGAACTTAATAGGTATGTGTTAGTATAGGCTAAATTAAATGGTTCAAATACCGTTCCGCCAGTTCCGTTACCAGTTCTTGATCCTACACTTCTTCTGTAAATTTGTCTAACCTGTTGAATCTCGCTTGGAAGTATGTATTCGTTTTGATCTTCTTCTAGAGAAAGTGTTATGTAACTCTCTTCAACGGAGTTATCAGAACGCTGTCTAAACACTCCTAGTGCCCTCTGAAGAGCAGTTTCGTAGTGTTCCGGATCAAGTTCCACGTCGATCATGCCATCACCTAGCATTAATCTTACATAATCGAATACTTCTTGTTTTGCTTTGTCTATTTGGCTCATATAACTATTTATGCCTTGTGCGAAAAACGGTAAATACATATACTATGCCAAGACTCAGTTTATACCGCCCGGAAAAGGGCAACGATTACAAGTTCATAGACAAGACTGCCTGGGAGATGTTCCAAGTTGGAGGCACCGATGTGCTTATGCACAAGTATCTAGGTGCTGAAGCAACAGGAAAGGAAGCAACGCCCAGTGAGCCAAAATATGATACTTTAAGCCCCACTAATATACAGGATATGCTGTTCCTTGAAAACAGGGATAGAAAGTATGATCCAGATGTTTATGTTATGCGTGGTGTGTATAACGTTCAGGACATTGACTTTAATCTAAGTCAGTTTGGATTGTTTTTACAGAATGATACAATATTCATAACATTCCATATTAATGATACAATAGAAAAACTCGGCAGAAAGATTATAGCAGGTGATGTGATAGAGTTACCTCACCTAAAGGATGAGTTCGCACTCAATGATTTAAATTATGCACTAAAAAGATTTTATGTAGTTGAAGATGTAAATCGTGCTGCTGAAGGTTTTAGTGTAACATGGTATCCACACCTATACAGAGCAAAATGTAAACCATTAGTAGATTCTCAGGAGTTCAAGGACATACTGGATCAAATTGCAGATTCAGAAAGTTTCAAGGGAACTTGGAATGCAGATTCTACATACTATCCTGGAGATACTGTAACAGCACCCAACGGAGAAAAATATACCGTTATACAGGAAGTTACAGGTATTGCTCCGCCTGATACAACATACTATAAACTTGCAGATACTCTTAAAGACATTATGTCCACTTATGAGAAAGAAATGCAAATTACACAAGCAGTTCTTGATCAAGCAGAAGCAGATGTTCCGGAAAGTGGTTACGATACAACAAAACTTTATACTTTACAAAGAACTGAAGATGGCAAGAGCGAACTCGTATCTGCTGATACCACACTGGATGATGCAACAATAGATAGCATTACAGCAGACACAGTATATCAATCCGCTGAAGCAAATGGCTACACTGGTTACTTACTAGGTGATGGTGTTCCACCTAACGGTGCTCCATTCACACAGGGCATTGCTTTCCCTATAGGACCAAGCGAAGGACAGTTCCATTTACGAACAGATTATAAACCCACACGCCTGTTCCGTTATTCTAAGGGCAGATGGAGCAGGATAGAAGATGATGTAAGAACAAACATCACACACCTTGGAACTAGCGATACAGCCGCAGGTAAAGATTTTGCTGGACACAGTCCTAAGGAAACGCAGAAAACTTCGTTTATTAACAACACAAACGAACAGGTTATTGATGGCCAGACTGTTAAAGAAAGACAGAGCCTTTCTAAAGCACTAAGACCCAAGGCAGACGAATAATGAGAATTGAAGAAATATTAGGTTTTGCAACGAGCCGACCAAAAACACATACTGTGAAAAGACGTCCACCCGAAAAAGACGATGACTCGGTTGCTGTAAAATTAAAAGCAAGGCGTGCTGCTGCTGCCAAAGGCGACAAAGATGCCTATACACATAATTTTAAAAAAGCAGGTAAGTAATGGATTTTTTCTACGACGGACAAATTAGAAGATACGTAACACAGTTTATGAGAATTTTCATAGGCTTTAAGTATGAAGCAGGAAATGGTGATCAACAGAGCATTCCTGTCATGTATGGAGATCTAACACGCCAGGTTGCAAACATAATTAGAGAAAATTCTGAAAACAAGTTACCTACCGTTCCTAGAATTGCTTGTTATATTACAGGACTGGAAATGGATACTTCCAGACTGTCTGATCCTACTTTTGTAAGCAAGGTTAACATACGTGAAAGAAACTACACTGTGGACGAAAGTGGAAATAGGAATTATACAAGTGCTCCTGGTAAAAATGTTACAGTTGAAAGGTTAATGCCCACGCCCTATATCATGACAATGAAGGCAGATATATGGACTTCAAATACTGATCAAAAATTACAATTATTAGAACAAATATTAGTATTATTCAATCCAGCATTAGAAATACAAACTACTGATAACTATGTTGATTGGACAAGTTTAAGCGTTGTTTATCTAACAGGACAACAATTTAGTTCTAGATCAATACCAGCAGGAACGGAATCAGATATTGATATTTGTTCGCTGGATTTTCAAATTCCTGTTTGGATTTCTCCACCTGCCAAGGTTAAAAAACTTGGCGTAGTAAGAAGCATCATTGCTAACATATTCACAGAAGATGGTGATGTTCAAAATCTTTCAACGTTAGTATACAATAATAGCGATTCAAACACAGTTTATGTAAATCCAAGATACCCTATACTGCTGTTCAAGGCAAATAACGGGCAGGATTATGATTATGAAGTTACAATCCTAGATCAAAATGCTGCAATACAGGATCTTGGTTTAGACAAGAAAGAATATTCGGATGGTAGAAAACTTGACTGGAATGGTGTTCTTGCAGCATTAGGAAACTTTACTGAAGGAACCAGCACGATATACTTTAGACAGCCCGATGGAACCGAAATAGAAGGAACAATAGCAATCAATCCTGTTGATCCATACATACTATTAGTAACAGTTGATCCTGACAGTCCAGGATATAAGGGCAACACTTTGCTAACAAGTTCGCAATATCCAAGCGGTAAGGGAACCGTTGATGCTATTGTTGATCCTACCACGTATAATCCAATTTATAAATTAAATGGAACTAACAATATTCCACTAGGACATAGATTGCTTGTTTTAGAAGATGTTGCAAATGATGCAGATGGTTGGAAAAATGTTGAGAATACTAATACAACAATAACTGCAAATAGCATTGTAGAATGGAATGGATCAAGTTGGGTAGTAATTTTTGATCCATCAGCAGTAGAAGATTTTACCTATGTCTCCAATCTTAACACGGGAATACAGTATAAATGGGACGGTATACAGTGGTTGAAATCATTCGAAGGCGAGTATGCACCAGGTTTCTGGAGATTCAATCCTGAGGGTGCATAAGTAATTTTATGCAAAAACGTGTCGGATTACTTTATCTATCTTTATCAACTAGAAGAATACTACTCATTCTGGAAAATGAAAAATGGACTGTTCCTACATTTCCAAAATCGGATAGTGTTATAAAAGATAGCGAAGAAATTCAATCTAAATTTGCACAAGGAAAGATATTGCCAATAGAATTGTATCTTTCCAAGGACAAGGGTTTTGAATACGGAACTTACATTTGTTTGGTTAAGGACGAATTTTTAACCAATAACGTTGCAACACTGTGTTGGAGTGATTTAGATTATCTTCCAAAAAATGTTCACGTTGGTTTGCGTAGCACATTAAATAATAATTTAATAAGAACAAAGATAGAAACAGTATTGGAGTTAGAAAATGTTATCACTTCTTGAATCTGAAAGATTTCAAAACGATTATAAAAAATTTGAATCTGAAATAGAAAAAATTGAAGATATCAAAATTAAGGCTAATTTAGAAAATCTATTACAAAAATTAGTATCGCAGGTTAAGTCATTGGACAAACAACAGAATGAATTAGTGTTCTCAAAGGATGTAAAAACCTTTGATAGAAATTCCATGACTGGTAAAATTACTGAAACAAGAAAATCTCTTGAAAGAAAAATTAAAGATTATAAAGAAACAATTAAGAATTAAACAGCAACGAAATCTTTAATAGAAATATTTCCTACCATAGCAGCATGCACACCGCACTGGTATCGATAGCCGCCGCTTATATCGCTAGGAATTTTCCAATAAACTGTTCCTGAAGTATTGCCCTGTGCAGCCGCACCAGTAGTTACAGTTCCACTAGTTGTTACATGAATAACACCTTCGTCATACTGTGTTCCCGTTCCATCCTGTATATAAAAAGGATGACCGCTTACATCTAGATTAAATGCAATTGTTGTTCTATTGATTGCATACACCGTAGGATTATCTGTAGATCCATACTGATCAAATCTATATGATGTAGCACCATTATTAGTTACATTAAGCATTGTAATGGCAGGAAGATAAATCTTGTCAATGGTTAAACCGCTTGCTGTTGCATCGTTGAGTGCTTGGAATGTAGTGGCACCGCTTATTGTGCTAGTAATTGTAACTTCATCCGATACGCTGTTTGTTGTAAGACTAATTCCAGAACCAGCAACTAGAGTAAGCGTATCTGTTGCACTGTCTGCTATAACGCTTGACTGTCCAGATACCGCTATCGTTGCAAAACTATTAGTTGATGCTCCTGCAGATGCTGATATTGTAATTGTATCAGTTGTAGCATCAGTTTCTAAAATTATGTTAGTTCCTGCTGCTATCGTGAGTGTATCTGCTAGTGTATCTGCTACAATATTGTCCTGACCTGCTACTGTAATCGTGCTAAAAGCATTATTTGTATTTGTAACAGTTAGTGCGCCTTCAGCATCAGTAGACGTTGAAATTCCGTCTCCGCCCAGTATTGAAAATACTTCGCCTGCACCAATAATCTGTTGCGTTGAATCGTCTGCCGCAATGGTAATTTCACCACTTCCGCCGCCTGCACTACCCACGCCTGCTGCTTCTGCTTTTGATAGGAAATCTGAGTTTGAAATATTATTTAGATCGGATCTAGCGAGTGCAACACCACCCTGCGAATCACCACCATCAAATAGTCTTAGAGTATTAGCATCTCGATCGTAGAAGATCTCGCCTCTCACTCCCGATTTTCTATCAAGGAATGTTGCTTCTCTTGGAATAATTCTTATGAAATCAAATACACTCTTCGTCATATAACTATTTATTCAAATATCCTAAACAGCCTAAAGCAAAGAGCAATGCTGCTATTTTATATTAAATTACCACTTTCCGATGGGACAGTGTGCCTTGGAAAGTTTTACCTTTAATCGCATCAAGCAATTGCATTGGCTACAAACATCAATGGGTTTGCGAAGATGTTCACATTGTGAGCAATGATTAAATCTTTCTTGCGCTTGTTCCTTTGTTTGGAAAAATCCCTTGACAGGAGAATCGTTATAATCTAATAGTCTATTAGCCATCCTTATGCTCCCTTAGGAGGCCAAGGATACTTATGACGCTGATCCTCAGGAATTTCATTAATGGTATATGCTTCTTCTGCGGTTGCGTCTGGATGATTTTGATAGTATGATAACCAGTATTCTGGTTCCTTAGGATTGATAAAGTCAACACTCATGTATCTATCAATGTTGCTGTGGTCAAACTTATACCAAAGTTTAAGAGTGTATCTTTTTCCTTCATCAACAGGAATTGTTGCAACTTCTAATACTGGATTATCTGTAGCAAAAATATTTAGATCTAAAAGTTGATGTCCTTCTGGTGGATAACTCATTGAATGAACAACTTCGCCTTCGTGTATGAGTTCGCAGCCAAATACCATTCCTGCTATGTTTACAATACCAGATTGTGCAGAGTCATCGTCTATAAAATAAAAACTAACATCGACTCTATTCCAATCCATATCATCGATATCTAAATCTGATATGTTCCACTTTCCGGATGAAATGTCTGCTTCTACACTAATTTTGCTCATATCTTACCTAATCTATTGGATATCTTATAACTAGGCATCCTGCCTGGCCGTTTGAACTTCCATAACTTCCGCCATTGTATGGACTACCTCTGTTAGGAGCATTACCTCCATTCTGTCCTGCAGAGATGGAGTTTCCTGAACTACGGCCACCGCCGCCTCCACCGCCGCCTCGACCGTCACTTGGTGGTTGAGATCCTCTGTTTCCTCCGCGATAGCCACCGCCACCGCCACCTGAACCTGATCTGTCGCCTCCTGGACGACCACCATCCTGTCCATCAGGACCACTTCTTCCACCCTGTGTTCCACCTGGCGAGTTACCATTTTGACCATTACGGTCTCCACCGCCACCTGAGCCTGCTCCGCCACCTTCTTGGCCTGAACCGCCTCCGCCTCCGCCTGAAGCGTGTAGCATTGTGTTGTTATTTGGTGCTAGGAAGAATGTGCCAGCACCGCCGCCACCTCCTCCGCATGAACATCCGGAAGGACCAGCATTCATACCATTACCACCGCGACCTCTGCGTGGACCTCCGCCACCGCCTCCGCCACAGCAGCCATTAATACAACCGCCATTACCTCCGCCACCGCCGCCACCGACGCTGACATAGTATCTTCCGTTTGAAACTGATATATTACCGTAGGCTGATTCCACGTATGATCCGCTGCCGCCTCTAGGACCACGACCGCCATTACCGCCGCCTGCTCCCCATGATAAAACTTCTACTGTTGCATCATCACCTGTATCACTAATGTCAAACTGTGATCCTTGCTGACCTGCGTATCTATGATATTTCCATGTTCTTCCACCGATAGTCTGTGTTCCAGTGGAACCACCATTGGCTACTAGTGGTTTAAATCCGCCTCCACCTGCGCCTGCTAAAATATTATAGTGTGTCATTTACAGTCCTCTTGCAATATATAATGTGCTACTATATATTTATGCTAGTCCAGCACCGCTGGCAACAAAAGTGTTAGAACCAACACAAACAACAGTTACGAAACCTCTATTTTCAATAGATCTGTTAGCATTTCCGCCGTCACCAGCAAAATACATTGTAACACCAGAACCTCTGTTTAGTGAAATTGTTCCTGATCCATTGTTGTAAATTGATATACAATCTCCAACTGCAAACACGTTAGGTGGAACTGTTACAGTGTTAGTCGTGCTAATGTGCTTGCCAGCATCACTTGCTACAAGAGTGTAGTTTCCGCCTTGTGAATTCTGCGGAACGTTTCTAATTTCACCCTTGGAATCGCTTAGGACTGTTCCTGTAAGTGTTCCCGTGCTAGGTTGGAATGTTAACTTGGTGCTAGATGTTCTAACATCAGTTAGGCTACCACTAGTTAGCGTGTTAAACAATACATAGTTTGTTGTAGCATCTGCTGTATTATCGGAAATCGCGGCACCCGGAGTGGCAAAAACTAAATTACCAGATCCGTCTGTTTGTAAAAACTGACTTGCAGATCCATCTACGGATGGCAACGTCCATACTAGATCGCTTGAAACTGTTGCTGGTGCTTGGAAACCAACATAGTTAGAATTATCAGCATCTCCGAACCTAAGGTCGGACTGCGATGTCATTACGGTATTACCGCTTAAATTTAATATACCAGTTCCTGTCGGATCAATGGTAATGTTTTCGTTTTCCGCAGCAGTAAGCGTTGTAAGGTCTCCAACTTGAACACCTGATACGAACGGGCTACCTGCTAGTCCACCTCTTGTCGCTCTTCCCATTTTATCTACTTCCTTATGTTAATTAATTGGTAGCAGTTTCAATACCGTAAGCCACTGCTGAAACACCAGTTCCACTTACGTATACGGAAACAACTTTACCCGCGTCAACCACTATACCAGTTCTTTCCAACACACCCTTTGCAGATATTTGAACATCAAATTCAATGAATTCGCTGTTTGCTGGGGTTGACGGTGGTGTAGCAGTAGTAATTGCCACCCTTGCCGTTACTGTTGAGGAACCTCTGTTTAGTAGGTTTAAACTCAATACTGAGAACGTGTCAGCGGGACAAGTATACACATTTGTATATGTCGTTGCTGCCAAGTCCTGATTTCCAAGTCTTCCTGTTGCCATTTTATTTGTTCTCCATAGTTATTTATATCAAAAAGTATTGGAATGCCAACGGAACGCCCGTTACACCCTTCTTGAACTCAACCGTTGCGTTAAATGTTATCGGTGATTGAGTAGTGGTTGTAATTACATTGTTAAAGATTTAAATCGAACCTGCCGTAACACTGTTCACGTTTAGAGCAGCACCACCGCCACCAATTTGTGAACTGATATATGCCTTAATTGCTCTCTGTGTTGGAACAACACTGTCACTGTTCTGTGTAAAGAACGGATCTGTTGAGAATTCAGTAATACTTGCTGATCCTCCACCTAGTGTAACCTCACCCAGTGATAGTTCCTGTAGTCCTGAAATATTAAATGCATCAGCATTCAATGTTGCAACACCAGTTGACTGTTCAATTGTAAACAAGTCACCAACTCTAAAGTTACCATCTTGGTCAGTTGACGTGTAGAACACTCTACCACCGTTACTGTCCTGTGTTTCCTTGGACTGATCTGGATCCTGCGTAGGAGTATTTGGATAGTTTGTTTCTGTGAAACTACCAGTTCCTATGTCTAAGAAGTCGTGTCCTGTCAATCTAACCTGAGAATATAGAATTCTTGTTGTTACAGTTGTTCCATCTGGTGGACTGTCAAACACTGTTATATCAGGTGCTACCTGGAAGAATGCTGTGTATGAACCATCATATTGTCCAAGGAATGTTAATACCTGAACCAGTTTAAATACTCTGTCTGGTAAGTGGCTGAATACAACGTTTGAACCAACCGCTGGTCTTTCTGTTAATCTTCTTACAGCAACAAAACTACCGTCCTGGAAGAAGTCAGCATAACCGTCACCAGTATCAAGATCAGCACTTGCCGAAACAAATCCTGTTCCTCTGTTAACGAATGATGGGTTAGCCAACACACCCTTACCAGTTCTTACTGTTGTAGGTGCTTCGTAAGTGTTGTTAGGATCAGTAATTGTGAGTGTTGGTGCACTTGTGTAACTTGATCCTGGTTCAATCATTCTAATTTGGAAGATCTTCTCGTCTGCAACAAATGCTCTTGCTCTCGCTGTAGCACCTGCCTTGGTTAAACTTGCAACGGTTCCTGATCCGGCTTCAACTGATACAAATTTACCATCCTGATCTGGATTACCAAATGCACTTGCTACGAAACCATTTGCACTTGTGCTTAGTGTTCTTGAAGTCCAAACAATACCGTCTTCTGATGTAGCACCAGTGTTATCACTATCAGTTACTGCAAGGAAAACGCCCTGTCCGTATTCAACATGCGTCCAATCCTTAGTTGCCGGAAGCGTAGTTTCTGTCCATGTAGCACCGTAGTCTATTGACACTGCTGCTAGTGTTCCAGTTGTGCTAGAAACTGCAACGAATCTGTTGTTACCCCATACCACGCTATTCCAAGATGAGCTAGATAATCCTGTTCCAGCACTCCATGAAGCACCGTCATCATCCGAGTATGCAACGTCAGCATTGGTGTCCGAAATAACAACCCATCTGCCACCACCGTATGCAACGCTTGTCCATGTTCCAGTTGCTGGCAATGCGCCTGCAACAGCACTCCATGTAACGCCACCATCCAGCGTAATTGCTGCCTGTGTGGTTCCTGATTTGACTGCCATCCATTT
>Ga0181583_10000800_pt1 | contig 22920 bp, 7 predicted proteins | sample 071ome_31_FD_132461 | JGI IMG/M metagenome (GOLD analysis project Ga0181583, IMG submission 132461) | Coastal salt marsh microbial communities from the Groves Creek Marsh, Skidaway Island, Georgia - 071405CT metaG (megahit assembly) | ecosystem: Environmental > Aquatic > Marine > Intertidal zone... | reverse complement strand
TTACGACGCAGATGATGATGAAGGAAACAACCTAAACTATGTATGGACTCATCCTGGTATGCTTCTCGATGAAGATGGAACACCTCTGCCGTCAGAATGTAACGGTGAAGGAATGGGCTTCGCTAACTGTGTACTTGTAGCTGGTGAGCAAGCATACGCTGGCATCCAAACATACGGAGTTACCGTAACCGATGAATTCGGTTCATCTTCAACCGCATACATCAATGTGTTTGTTTGGAACTCAGCGCAAGCTACAGCAACTTCAGGAAACGTTGAGATGATGTACGACCTAGTATACAATGGAGCAAATGTGTTCACTTTCACCCTAGCAGGTGGCGCAGACACATCCGTTACCAAGGACCTATCTGACTTTGGATATGCAGGTGAATATACTTCAGTCGCAGTATTGGATTACGATCCACTAACTCGTTACTTGGGTAGCGATTTATACAGCCAGAGCATTAACATCACATACGACACATCAGAACTCGAGCCAACAAGCATTTTCTGGGTATCTCCAAACAATATCTGGATTGAATTGGATGGAACATTCAGCGAATCAAGTACCTCTGGTATCATAGAGATAGACCCTGGACTTGATGTCTTGGGCAAGGGCCAAATCGTAATGATGGGCGGTGAACTCCAAATTATTGAAGCACCTACTGCTAGCCCAATTGGATTGAAGGTCCTAGCAAGCAAGGGAGGAGACATCTCTGCGTCATGGGGCTACAGTGGAAGCACCGTCCCTGGATTTGACTGGTTAGAAGTTGAAGTTTGTGACTCCGCAGACAATTGTGACACAGAAATGGTCAACGTATCTACCACAACATCATCGATGAGTGGTCAAACCGATACTGTTCACGGAGAAACCTACACTTACACACTACAGGTTTGTAACGCAGGTGGTTGCAACCCAACAATCACTAGAGACTCAGCTACTGCTGACAAGATGGTTGATGGTGACGCAAAAGCAACAGCTATGTCAGTATCCAACAAGGATGACTCAACATGGAATGTAGCATGGAAGGTTGACGGAGACGCAAGCGATGTTGAAGGCTGGAAGGTTTGCTGGTCGGACTTCGCATGGACTATCGCTGGTGACATGCCGACACAATGTACAGACGCAGGAGCGGCTACAGGCACAGATGTCAGCGCAGACATCATGAAGCCAGGTGGAGCGACCAAGAAGTACCACTTCACAGCTGTTCCATACGATGACAAGGGCAATATGAAGAACGACGTCAGTATGACTGACATCACTCTTACTATCGATAATACGCAAGTTGATCCTTGTGAAGTAGATCCAGATAGTGAAGGATGTCAAACAATTGGAACAGACGGAGCAGAAGGGTCAGAAGTACCAACTTGGACTTGGGGAGTAATCGTCGGTCTGGTTGTAGTATCCTTTGTTGCAGGTGCATTCATCCTCTCCCGTGGTGGAGGCGGTGAAGGCGACAAAGATTGGGATTACTGATCTTGAACCTTCGATAAAAGAATAACGGCATTAGCCGATTTCGCCACGAGGGGTGGTTAGCCACCCTTCGTGGCCTTTTTTTATTATTATCATCTTCAGAGTTCTTTTCTAGGCGGTCCTGTAAAAAGAACGTCCTAAAAAAATGTTATTTTTTGTAAATTTATAGATACTATTTCAAAAAATTCTGCGATTATAATTTCGTATTCTCAAAAAAGAGGTTTTAATTCCGATTCAAAAATGGCATTATGCCTCTATATTTTGTCGCCTAAATTTTGACATTTTGAAGAAGGATTCGGGAACTTTAATAAATCAAAGAAATGGGGTTCAGTATAACGAATGTGGATTTGTCGGATCCCCTCAGATTCCTATCTGATAAAATTAGAATTCAAACAATTTGCACCCCAACGCTCATAAGGGATATAGTTCCTCCTTGCCAATGCATACAGTCCGTAAGGAGTAGATGACAAATGTTGGGAAACAAGAATAGGAAAAATAAGACCGTAATTGGTGGCGTAGGAATTGCCCTACTGCTCTGTGTTTTGATGGTTGGTATGACAATGACCGGCCTCGTAAACAACGAGTCACCTCAGGGAGCTACAAACCTAGTAGCAGCAGATACAGGTATCGAAGATGATGTATTTGCCCTCCCAGACGGTTACGAGCAAGAAGAATTGGAATATGACCCGTCCTCTGAATTAGAGGGCATGAGGTCCCTGAAAGAAAAGGGCTATCTCTTGGAAGATGGCAAAACTGTGAAGGTAATTGGTAACGACCCAATTCACTTCATGAGTGATGCTGGTTCCTGGGAAGAGATCGACCTGAATCTTAAGGCGACACTCAACGGTTGGGAAGTAACTGAAAACAATTTCAGAGTATACTTCCCACAAGAAGCGGGTCTTGGTGTAGCGCTACAGGTGCACGAGAACGTCGACCCGATTATCACAGGAATTAATCCTACTGTGACAATCATGCACGACGAAGTGAACCCCATGCCCATTCCATACGAGAACGCTGGTGAATCCAATGAGGCTATCTCAGTTGGAGGCAACGTTATCAGGTATCCAGTTGCAATTGGTTTTGACCTTGACTACGCAGTAGGAAAGACCGACCTAAAGCAGAACCTGATTATCAGAGACAGGCCAGTTCTCGACGAGAACGTAGCTTGGTTTGGACTAACCGAACAAATCCGAATCCCTGCCGGATACGGACTTTACTCTGGAGACGAACTCGTCAACGAAGAAGTAACAATCACTCAGGAAGAATTGACAATCAGAGACTTGGAAACAGGCCAATTGTTGATTACAATCCCTGCTCCTCAAGTAATGGAGAGCGGTGAAGAAGCTGAGCCTTACTTTGCTACTTACTTTGTTCAAGCATTCGGAGAAAACATCGTAATCACTACCGCTGTTGAAGGCGACTGGTTGATGGACGAAGACCGTCAATTCCCATTGGCTATCGACCCATCAATGAACGTTCTATCTTCATCTGGTGGAACATGTTACTACTACGCTTACTGTTACACATCGACATACCGATATTGGAGACAGTATTCATGGGCGCGCATGTACTACTTCAACTGGGCTGAGTATTCATTCTCATCCGCTACTGCACTAGGATCTACTGCAAGTGTCGACAAGATTACTTACAGATTCTACGTAAGGTACTGGTATGGTTCAACATCCTACACACCATCTCTCGCTGTAATGGAAAACTGTGGTTATCAATACCACACAAGCTACAATAACGTCCCTACAAGGTCGTGTAGCGGTGTTTTCCCAAGTTCAGCATTGGGTGCACAGAGCTCATACTCATACAACGGTATGCGTATGAAGATGTCCGCATGGAACTCTCAATCGATCGTAAACCAACCAACAGGTGGAGGATGGAAGACAGCAACATTCTGTAACTCAGCGACAGCTTGCGGTACAGGCGGTTCAGCATACATTTCATCCGCTGCTAAGGTGGGCGGAGATGTTGGAATTACCTCGAGGCACAAGTCCTCCACAACAGGTACATTCTACTACTACTTCTACACCTATGGAAGTTACAACAGCTATCTGCAAGTAACATATTCCGGTGTGAGTGATACCAAGGCGCCTACATTAGAGAACGCACAGTATACGGACATCACAACCTACAAAGAAGGTTCGAGAACCTTCTTTGCTCAGTTGACAGACTTTACAGGAATAGACACCACAACAGCGGGTGCTCCTCATCTGTATTACTCAGTCAACGGTGGCTCGTACACTGGGGTTAAGGCGACAACAATTGGTACATGTTCAGGATCATCAGCAAGGGATTGTAAATTCAAGGCTGAAACTGCTGACCTAAGTCACGGAGACAATGTGTCCTACTACTGGGCTTTCAGAGATACTACCACCTCTGCAAACATGGCAACATCGCCATCAGGAGGTACAGGTACTAGCCCGAGTTCGATGTCTGCTGCTCCTTCGAGCACCTATTGGTTCTTCGTAGAAACACCAGAGAATGCAACATTCGCTGAGAACAAATTGACAGTTTCGGCGTCAAAGGTGAGCGCATACCCAACAACCTCACCATCAGCAACATTCGACAGGCAGATGACTTACTATGAGAACTCCAAGGAATACGTCTTTGAATTCGACACTTCTCGATGTGGAACAGGTTCAAGCTCCTGTTTCTACACATCATCGAGCACATTCTACAGCAACTGGAGATTGATGTGGACAACATCCCCATCATACACAAGCTGGGGATACGGTGGTACAATGAAGGGACTTGACATGTTGAGTACAATGGATAGTGGTTTCCTTCCAATTTCCGCAGATGACGGTGCTGGAATGAATGTCGCTTTCTTGTACGACACAACCCTTGACAAGTGGGCTATGGTTGGTATTGGTGACGAAACAACCGGAATCGAACAACCATTAACCACTGGTACTGCTCCATCGTATGATGGACAGTATGGGTACATGACTTCACACTCAATGCTGATACCTGGTAACATTACAGGAACCTTTGGTGAATTCGACTGGAACGGAACTGTCTACAGTACTTCCCGTGCTAACTGGATGTGCATCGGTACTAACGGTGTAATCCAGTTCTTCAGGTACTCTATGACTGCTAACCCAACCTGTAACGCAGGATATTACTACATCCAATACACTGCACGATACAAGTGGAATGGATGGGCTATCGCTTCAGGTTACTACGGTGTTCAAGCATCTGGTGGAAAGATATTGGCTAAGGTGTCCAACGTAATGCCTCTGCCAGATACAACCGAACCAACGATCAAGCACAACGCATTATCTGACTCTCACTCGAGAGACAGAACAATTTCTGCTAAGATTATTGATGGTGGAGACCCACCATCCGGTTTGAACACATCTGCAAGTGCAGGCATTGGTATTGCGCCAACTCTGTACTACAGAGTGACTGACGCTAACGGAACAGTTGGTAGTTGGACTAGCACACTATTAAGCCAAGAGTCTGGAAAGACCCGTGCGCAGTGTGAAACTATCGAGTGTACCTGGTCATACGAATTACAAGATCTCGAAAGAGGTTCAACAGTTGAGTACTACCTGAAAGCACAGGACATAAGCCCTGCTGCTTCTGGAGTGAACGTCAACAACACCTCAACATACTCATTTGAAGTTGGTGACCCTAACAAGATGTTCATAATTGAATGGCACGACATGGGTTACACAAGTACGTACACATGTACATATCAGGCTGTAATGTATGACGTTACCAACGAGATTGAGTTCAAGTACGACACAGGTTGTAGAGCAACATACGATTATGGTGTTGTCGGATATCAAGACAAGACAAGACAGTACGGTGCTACAATCGATGACGAATCAGGTTACCTGAACGGTGCGAACCCATTCAGTTCAAACTACAGAATCGGAACAAGCAGTTCTACAGACCACTCTTGGGAAACCTTCGACCTCGGTCTATCTGAACTACCAACTTACGACACTGTGCTAAGAGGAACAAGCTCTGGTAGCTACTACTCCTTCTACTGTGGTTATTCATACTACTTTAACAGGAATCCGTACACCTCTGCTTGTGCTGCTAACGTTGCTTTACCAAGCGGATTCGCTTTCGAATACTTCGGAAATGAATACAACGGATCAGCATCCACACCAGACCGCGTTAACATCGCAAGACACGGTGCATTCAACTTGATTGACAACGGCGCAACAAGCCCACAGCAATTATTGTACTATTCATGGTACTCTAATTCGCCGGACTTGCCATACAGCTCTGGAACAGGTTCTAGCTACGTAAGGCCAGCATTGTTGGCTCCTTGGTTTGGATACTATTCCTCATACTACTGTTATGACAACTCCAACCTTGACTGTTCAATCAGGACAAGAGTTGTACCGTTCGAAGGTAAGGGTACTGATGTAACATCAGACATTACCGTTGATACAACATGGGCTAAGATTGATTCACCAATCAGAATTAACCCAAGTTCATCAACTGGTTACCTAACAATCAACGCTGACTTAACAATCGAGCCAGGTGTAGAGATACAAGTCGCATCCGGCAAGGGAATTTCCTTTGACGGTTCTTGTGACCAGTTCACTGCTGAAGGAAATGCAACAAGCCACATCAAGTTTACCGGTCAAAACAACGGTACTTGGAAAGGACTAGCATTTACTGGAGCATGTTCAACATCAACTGACAACAGACACACTCTAAGTTATGTTGACTTCTCAGACACAAGTGAGGCTGCTATTGTAGCAGGAAGCAGACACGGTTCTTCACCAATGAGCAACTCAAACGTTGGTAACTTCACAATGGCTCACGTAACATTCTCTAATGTTGGAGCCGCGTTCGAACACGGATCAGGTCAAGGCACAGTCGTATCGGTCACAGAGTTCTCTGTAAGCGATGCTAGCCACTCCTGTTTCAACTTCGCAGAAGACACTGAAGTAACACTGACAAACGGTACAATGGATGACTGTAACTCTGGTGGAAATCCAGATGGCGCTGCATTGCAGAACGTACAAGGAAGCACAGCTGGTTCTCTATACCTTGAGAACATCACAATCGATGACGCATTGGTCAACCTAATCAACGTCGATTTCGCTGATGTTTACATCAACAACGTAACTGCAACAGCAGCATCAACCCAATCCGGATTGGCTCTAAACGCAACTGGAAGAGGTGTTGGCTCATCACTGTATGTAGCAGATTTCGATGCTCCGGATTACTCTTCTGGAAATGTAATGTCTCTTGACTCAATCGTCTTCGATAACGTTGACTTGGGCGGAGCTGACATCACTATTAGACCAGGTGGAAATGTAAACACACCAGGACCATCATCAGCTAATGCACAGTTCGACAACCTCACGTCTGGCGATTTGAACATGGCTAGGATGTCTCCATACATGTACAACTTGGATGTTGGCGCACTAACACTTGGTGGAAACGCCCCAGGTGCTGGTACTATCCTCGGTGAAAACTGGGATACTGATGGTATCGCATTCAATGGTTGTGGATACAAAGTAACTGTCGACACAGTAACCACAGATTATATCTCTGGTTCCTGTTCAACTGCAGCTGCACCTAACGCTCTTGTATTGGCTAATGTCGATGCTACCTACACAGGCTGGCAAAACGCATTCTATGCAAGAAACACAGGAATGAGCATTGGTTCAGCAGACGTAACAATGCCAAGTTCATATCAGAACATGGCTTACGCTGGTACAAATGGAAGAATTGTTCTAATCGATGTAGACCAAGATGGAAACGACTGTGATGGAAGCGGAACTTGTTCCTGGTCATCATCGTCATCCGGTGACATTTACTTCGGAGGCCTTGCGACTGTAAACGTGTACAAGGACTTAGGCGGCGGAAACACCGAGCCAAAGGCAGGACACACTGTTCAAGCGACTGTTGTTGACGCATCATCCGCAGGTATGTTCATCGTTGGATCTCACACAACAGGTTCAGATGGTAACGCAACCGTTTGGGTGGTAACAGTCAAGGACGATACTACCACATACAGCGATCACAACCTAAACGCATACGGACCTGCAGGTCAGAATGAAACAACTACGGCTGATTCATGGTATCCATCTGGAGGATTCTCCGCGGGCGATTACATTGAGTTGAAGTTGGAACCAGTTCCAATCTCACTAAATGGTTCAAACATGGATTGTGATGATCTGGTAAACAACTCTGATGCGGCATTAGGTTGGAACTCAATCTCAAGAACCTTCAACTGGGAAGGTAAGGTTACTCTAACAGGTAACCTGAACATTGATGATTGTACAATCATTATGAAGCACACTTGGACAGTTATCGCTGATGCAACAAACACACCAACCATCACTATCATGGATGGTGGAAAGTTGTCATTCCAGAATGGAACAACAAGCCAAGGTAACCTTAAGGCATCATCTTCAAGTTACCCGCTTGAACTTGATATCGATGGCGGTATCTTAGAGTTCATTGACGCTAGAGCTCGTGACATAGATGGTGGTCTGAACATCGATTCAGGTACTGTTACCGTCAGCACTGGCTCTATCATATACGGTGCTGCAAACCAGCCATCAAGTCAAGCAACAGTATACGTCAACGGCGGTACTCTTGATTGGGATGATTCATCAATTATCAACAACGGACAAACCGGTGTTGGATTAATGGTAGAATCAACTGGCGCAGTTGGAGCAGATATCGACAACATCGCTGTCAAGAATGCAGGTGTCGGTATATTCGCCAAGAATGCCGCTCCAAGCATCAGTGGATTCACACTACAAGACAACGATGTCGGATTGGATGTTGAGGGAGGAATGTCTCTACCAACAATCTACCGAAGTACAAGTTTAATGGGTGTTTCCAGAGGATGGGCAACCTACGCAATTGACGTATCTGATGTAATCGATGGAGACTACCTACAGGTAGGATGGAACGCTGTTTACGGCGGAGGAAGTGCACACCCTGCATATTCCCCATTGTACTCCAAGTACTACATGATTTACGACAGACCTAGACTTGCTCTAAACGATGGAAGCACGGAATGGAACATCACAGGATCAACCGACACTGGTTTCTACAGTGGCACTGGTGGTGGAGCAACCGATTATGACTGTAACAGATACGGTTACTCATACAACCCGTGGTATGGTTACTCTTACAGAGAACCTACTGGATATGATTGGCAAGAGGGTACTAACACTCCAAGCTACTATTATCCAATGAACTACTGGAGTTTCTACTCTCCATCATTCTACTTCAGCGGATGGGCTACTCCTCCTGAAGGAAGAAACGGACAGTATGGATACTACAATGTATGTGGTCACTACTCGTACTACACATACATTCCAACTGGTTCAGATGCAAGATTCGTTATGCCAATCGTTGATGTATCAGATGCAAGCATCCAGGGAGCAACCATCTACGTAGATATTCTACACAATGGTGCAAACAACTTCCAGGACAGAATCGAGATTGTCGCAAGATCTGGTGACGACCCAACTGACTTGGGCGACTGGGTCAGAGAAATGGGAACTGCAAGCTTCTCATCCGGTACAATCACTGGAGCAGAAACTGGTGTTGAATTCGGTGGCGACTTCGCTGCTGGTACATTCAGTGACATCACAATCTCTAGTCCAACCGACGCTGGATTCGAAGTGGTCGGTAGCGGAACTGGAAGTGTTGACCAACTAACCGTCACAGGCGGAGATTACGGAATCCTGATGTCTAACGGTGCTTCTGGAACAGTTACAATGACCAATGTAGATGTAAGCGGAACCGCTAACGCTGGTCTGTACTACATCAAGGACATGAAGGGTGCTATATCCGGAGATTTCCACAACAACACAGGTGCTGGAATCAAGTTCGGTTCCTCGTCAACAAGTGATATAGATTACACAAGTTTGTCATTAGCAGACAACGGTGTTGGTATTGAAACAGCAGGTAGTGGTAAACTAACAATCAAGTACGGTGAATTCGATAACACAAAGGATATCGTAGTCACTGGCGGGGCAACTGTTGACTTCATCGAGGGAGTTATCGACACAACGACAGTTGAGGTAACCTCTTCAGGACTAGTTAACAGAATGAGAGAAGTTAACATCACAGTTACAGACGGTACAAACACCGTTTCTGGAGCTAACGTAGTTCTACAATCCGCATCTGGAAAGAGTGCAGGTTCTGCAGTTTCAGATACGAGTGGTGTGGCAACTGGTATAACCTTCACAACCGAATTTATTGATTCTGGAGGAAGCAACCCAGTACCTTTAACAGGATATGAAGCAGTGACAGTCGCTCAGATTGGTACCTATTCAAGCACAACTGCTGACTTTAGATACAAGTTTGACCCGTTGACTCTACAAGATCAACCAGGGAACGAACACGAATTGGTTCTAACAGACAACGTTGACTCGAGAATTTGTTACGCATTTAGCTCCACAGCATACGATTACATCGCACGATGTGCATCTGGTCTCAGTACAAGTTCCAGCAGATACTACTCTGCTACTCAAATGACAGAGTACGGATACTACGGTGCAACACCAGCTGGAACTGAAAATAGCGGTAACGGATTAAACAACCAAGTCGTTATGGTCGACGTACCAATATGGTATGTTGATGGAAACAAAGATACCTACGTTAATGACTCAACAATGCTCGTAACTGCAGCATATGATTCATACGACGGAATGGTAATGTGGTCAACCTACCCATACGGTGCAAGATTGTATTCCAACAATTCAGATTGGTTGGGATTGGCTAACTTCGACAACACCCAATACGGTTTCCAAATTGGATACTTCAACTGGAATGACGTTGTTCCATACATTCACAACTCGACATTGTCAAATGTTGTGTCAATCGTTACAGAGCCTGGACCGTACTCATGGGTAAAAACTCCGCACTTCGATATTCAGAACAACGTGATATCTCACATAGGTACAAACTACAATGGAGGAACTTCATTCGGTTCCGATACAATGTGTTTGATAACCTCAACAGGTGGTGTCACAAATGAAGAAACGATCATCAGAAACAATATTCTGAATGATTGTCCGGTTGGTGTCTACATAAAGAGGCAAGGATACTACTTCTACTACCAGTCCTCTGCATGGGGTGCTGACGACGCTATCATCGAGAACAACACATTCAACAATGTGCAAGGACTTGGTGTTTGGTTCAGTCTATCATCATACGCAGACGACGTAGTTGTGAGGGGCAACACCTTCGCAGGAACCACAACACCTCTATACGGTGTCTACGCTCAAGACAGGCGAACTGTTGGTCTTGAAATTTCAGACAACGTGTTCAGCAACCCAGAAGAGCCAATTTACCTACGTGGTGCATTGGACTACTCAATTACTAACAACACCATTTACGGTGATGGAGATGCTTCACACGCAGGTATCTACACACTCGCTGGTGATGGAGTAATTGACGGAAACACTCTGGTTGACGCTGATGGTGGTATCTTAGTCGACGGAATTAGATACGGATACACAGTGAATGTCACAAACAATGACATCTCCCAATCTGCAGGAAGAACAGCACCAACAGCGGTTGGTATCTGGGCTGAAGATTGTGGTTCATCCGTACTAAACTCCGGTGGAAACACGATTTCAGTAATGGAGAACGCAATTGTGACAGATGGCTGTGACCTTGTTGATGTAGGTTCTGACCTATCAGCAGTAGCTGGATCCGGTGGAAAGTTGTGGACTGTTGGAGTGAATGCTCAATCATTCGCACCTCAGAGTATCTCAATCAGCACTGGTGACACAATCCGATGGAGATCTAACGAATACTACAACAACAGCGGTACAACCGAACAACACGATGTCGTATCTAACGATTCATTGTTCGACTCAGGTCCTATGAACCTCGGTTCAACTTTCACCTACACCTTCCTCACTGAAGGTACCTACAACTACCACTGTTCACTACACCCTGCTCTAGCTATGTGGGGAACAGTAACAGTGACAAATGCAACATCTGGTGCATATGACTCTGTAGGTATTAATATCGCAGGAAGCAACGATGACATCACTCTTGATGGAACAGAAGCATCTGGTTTCAGTACAACTGTTAGCCAAGACGGTGGTTCTCTGACCATTGAAGGAGATGCAATCCTATCCGGTAACAAATATGGTGTAATCGCTGAAGACACAGATGTCGTAATCGACGGTGCTCACCTAATCTCCGGAGCTAACGGATCAGCAGTATATGTGACAGGAACCTCCACATTGGACGCAACTGACATGGACACATCTGGTAAGTATGGATTGAACTCCGACGGAGTCGACTTCAGATGGAACGGCGGTGAATCAGATGCTGAAACAGCACTAATCGTAGACGGTGGTGCAGAAGGATCTGTTGAGAACGTCACATGGGACGATGTAACTACTCAAATCGACGCAAGAGATTACAGCACTGTGACCTCTGTTGGTAACACAGTTACAGCAAGCAAGTTGATTCTATCATCAACCTCTGTCATCCACGAAGGTAACTTGTTGGACTTGGACATTACTCACAAGACTAACGAACCATCTGACGTTGGATTGCTAATCCAATCAACAGACGGCGAGCAAGCAGCATACGTCTCACCAGCATACAGAACCTCGTTCATAAACGCTGATGGTGACACAGATGAATGGTTCAACAACGTAAAGAATCCATCTGACGATGCTATGCCTGGTGTAATGTCGAGCGATGGAAATGGAGAAGACTTCCTTACAACATGGGATGCTAACTACCTACACCTTGCTCTAACTGATGTTGACATGGGTACTGCAGACCTGCAGATCTACATCGATTCATCAACAGGTGGAGACACAACTGGCCAGAGCTGGTATGTATCTCACTCACTGCCATTCGCAGCAGACTATGTCTTCTGGGCAGAAGATGGAAACGACGGAAACTCCGGTCTGAAGGTCAACGGATTCACTGGTTGGACTGATGTAACAGCATCTTGTTCCGGCCTTGATTCCTTCATTGGCTACTCAGCAGATACGGACACTGAAATTTCCATCCCGTGGACATGTATCGGTGAACCATCTGACACAGTCAGACTAATTGTAATCGTACAAGATGAGTCAACTGGTGCTATTGAATCAGTTCACCCAGACCAAACTGTGGCATCCGGTGCAACAGGTCAAACCTTCACTGAGGAGATGACTTTGATGCTTGGTCACTCCGACCTGGCTGATGGTGACTCACTGCAAAACCACCTACTAATCTACAGAAGCTATGTTGGTTCTAACACACCAACAGACGCTAAGGAATACGATGTATCTGTCAAGGTTGATGCAGTCTGTGAAGAAGACTGGGCAACTGTTGAAGATGTTTCAATGGCAACCAATGTCAATCTACCAATTGACATCAAGCGTGCTTGTCCAGTAATCACTGACCTAATTGACATCACAGTCGATGAAGACAGTGGTCTGTACACATTGAACCTAACCAACAAGGCTGACGACGTACAAGATGACGAAGAAACCCTGTTGTGGACTGTATCTGATGACGCAGACCCAACCAACAGTCCTTCGATGCTACTTGACAGCAACTTGGTCTCTCAGGAATTATTCATAACTCCTGACAACGACCAGTTCGGTACATACACCTTCCACTTCGAAGTAGAAGACGAACACGGTCTAACAGACTCTGCGACAATTGTGTTCACAGTTGTGAACGTCAACGACGCTCCAATCATCTGTAACACAGAGCGCTCAGATTGTATGCCAGTCTTCTCAGACGACGGTGCAGGTAACTTGAACGTCCTTGACGAAGGATTCGGAAGTGTGAGCAAGGTCCTCGGATCTGCAGCGAACGCAACTGGTTCTTACATCATCGATATGGCAAGCAATGACATGGCCAACGAACAACCTCAAGTTTACACATGGGGTGCTTCAATCAAGGCTGATGAAGAAGTCACAGTAGACCCATACTGGGTACAAAAGAAGTACTCAACAGTCTCTGCAATGTTCAGCGAAATCGGCGCAGTCATGACAGCAGCTGGTGGATGGCAAGACCTACCAATTACTGGTGACCCTGACAGCATCACGCCAAACGGTACATATGTTCTACCAACACTGAACGATGTATCAATTCTGACCTATCTATTGGCTCAGAACGGTTGTGGATCTGTATGGTATCAAGAATACATGGATTCATCTGGTAACAAGGTAACAGCAGTCCGCTCCGACGATGGATGTGACAGCACAATCGATACTACCGGTAAGGTGTACTCTGGATTGAACTACACAGACTTCTGGATGGAAGCATACGGTGTTGACACTGAAGATAGCGCATGGGACTCATGGGACGAGGTATTCCCTGATGGTTTCACAACCACAAGTGGATACAACCCATGTCCAGCATACACAGTATCTGTAATCAACAACGAGTTGACAATCAACGAAAACGAAGATTGGGAACTTGGTGGAGACTGTACAATCGTTCTATCTCTGAACGATGACGGTGGATACTGTCAGAACACCTACCTTGGAAGAACAACAAACGTCAAGGCAAGCTGTGTTTCATACACCTGGCTAATCGATTACCCAATCGACCACCCATTGTATGGACCAATCACAGTAACAGGTTGTTACAACCTATACCTAGGATTGTCCTCATTCATCCCAGAATACCTACCTGACGGTAGCCCATCTGGAATGACTCAGACAATCTGTCAGGCGTATGGATGGGTCGATGAGAACACTGACGCAGACGACATGGAAGTTGTCTTCTCAGTAACTCCAGTTAACGACGCTCCAGAAGTTGTAGATTGGAATGCCAACTCCGCATCTGACGATTACGCTGTAATCATGGACGGTAACGGAGATGTTCCTAACTTCCCATGGAAGGTTACACTGACAGAAGACGATGAGAATGTTGACAACTTGACATACGACTTGTCTATGATGAAGCATGACAATGACCACGAAGATGAAGATCTGAAATGGACCATTGTAAAGGCTGACACCTGTGACTACGAGAACTACTTCTCAGCAACCATCAACGGAGATGACATTGTATTCGACCTAATCAAGGACGCTACAACAAACGCTCCAGAATGGGAAGTTGATTACTTGAACAACGGTGGAAAGCACCAGAAGGTACCACTATCTGGTGAGTTCTGTCCTGTAACTCTGTACCTACACGACACAGAGCAACCACCATCGTACATACCAAACTACGATATGTCAACTGCTAACTACCAGCAGGGTGAAGACAGTGTAACACTGTACATCCGTGTCGACAACGTTGCAGAAAACGTGCCAGACTACTACTTTGATTCAGCAAGTGGATTTGACTTCAACCAAATCAGCAACATCATGCCGAAGACCTTCGTGCCAACTACTGTCACAATCGGTCACGGTGGAGATGAAGGACCATACAACTACGACCACATGTTGGAAGTAACATTCCACAGCGATGGTTACAACAACGATGATCCTGATGGTGAAGAGTATGTAACACTAGGCACACAATATGTAATGCCACCTGCTTACGGAGAAGAAATCGAAGTAACAGACTTAGTGTACATCACCTCAACAACATCCAGAGTTTGGGTCGAAGTTGATGTCTTGACTTGTGTCGCAGAAACCTGTGACCTATCAGCATCACCTGCTGACAGATTCTTCGGGTACTCATTCCCGTACGCACACGCTTGTATCGACAGTAATGGAGTACAACAAGATGCGTGGAGCTGTCCTGGTGAAATCGGTAGTTCATCCGTTGACGCTGAAGGTAACCCATCTGCGGTCACTCTGAACAATAAGAGAAGACCAATGCTGGAAGACCAAGACTGGTGTAACAACTTGATGAGCACAGACGACAATGGATCTGACTGTGCACAACCAAGAACATTCGGTAAGACAACTATTGCTACTGGCCAAGACCTGCCAACAGTTGTAAGATTGATTGGAATTGCAGACGTACCATCGTTCGCACCATCAATCATTGCAATCAGCGCTGCTGGTCTGTTCGTCAGTGCACTGGTACTACAGAGCCGCCGTGAGGAAGAAGAAGAGGCATTGGAAGAAATGACTCTTGAAGACGACGAACAAGCGGTGAGCCCAGTTATCGCTACTATCTTGATGGTAGCGATTACTGTGGTTCTATCTGGTGTTATCTATGTCTGGGCATCAAGTTTAGCTGACACATCTGCAAAGGGTGTACCTCGAATCACGTTCACACTTGATTCGAGCCAAGCACTCGGCGGAGATGCTCCATTCCACCGAATCACAGTAACAGGAAGCCAAGTTGAATTGGCTACCCAAGCTGTCCAAGTACTGCTTGAGTACACTGACTCTGCTGGAGAATCTCACAGTGAGATTTTCAACCTCGCAGACACAACAGTGTACGGGTTCTTCCCAGGTAACTCAGAAACTCTGGTTACCTTCACTGACGCAGTAGGTTCAAACAATGGAGTAACCAAGTCAAGTTTCGACACTGGTGACACAATCTACATCCGCACCTCAACTGCAGATGGAGAGCCAATGACAAACCTGTACGTATCAGTCAGTTACAACCCTGCAACAGGGTCTGGTGGATCTGTACTAAGAACTTGGTCCGGTCTTTGAAGGCAAATAGATTGAGTGATTCTCAACCCCTCTACGGAGGGGTTGAGGGCCTCTTTTTCTGATAGCGAAGCGAACGTAAATACTATTGTATCGATAGATACATGAGTCTAAAGGTGATGATTGGTAGGAGATACCATGGAAAAGCCACTGTGTGTCGCATTTGATTGTGATGGTGTCCTTGCGGATTCAATCTCCTCTTGGAAAACTATACACGATCATTATGGAACTGATTCTGGGGATTTGCTGGCCAAGTTCATGGCCGGAGAGTTGACGGATTCTGAGTTTATGGCGGCGGATATAGCACTGTGGAAAGCCAAATCTCCGAAAATTCACAGAGATGACATTTTCAGAGCTTACTCAGGATGTAAATTGATGGAAGGGGCAAAGGAACTTGTCGCTGACTTGAAATCTCAGGGTGTTTACGTAGCAATAGTTTCTGCAGGCGTTGATTTGTATGTACAATCTATTGCTGCTATGGTTAAGGCTGATGATTGGATTGCTAATGGATTTGAATTCGATGATAACGGTTGGTTGTTAGACCAGGGCGTTGTAAGGGTTCCATCCATGGCGAAGGATGTATCGATAAATAAACTGATCAAAATGATAGATTGCCCACCTGAGAGGCTAGTTTGTGTAGGTGATTCGAGCATGGATTTGTCAATGCACATTGAAGGTTCAACATTTATCGGATTTAATCCTCAGAGAGAAACTGCAAAATCTGCATTTGCAAAAGCAAATGTCCCAGTTGTAGAGTCAAAAAATCTCGATGATTTAAGACCGTTTTTGGGTCTTTAAAATTAGTAAAACATGCGCACTGAGTGGCTGTTGATTTTAGGTGGGCCCGGTGGGAATCGAACCCACGATCAACTCGGTGTAAGCGAGGTGTCATAACCGCTAGACCACGGGCCCGTGCAACGCTACATACCTCTTCTTTTTGAATCACACCCCTCTAACTTCAAGAAGGAGCGACTACCACGCCAGCCTGATGGATGAACAAATCCAGGCAATAGCGGCTCGCTTGGTTCGTCGTTTGAAAGAAGTAGGGGCTACTATTACGGTAGCTGAATCTTGCACTGGCGGATTATTGGCTAGTACATTAACCGATATTGCAGGAGCGAGCGATTGGTTCAACCAAAGTTGGGTATGCTATTCATATGATTCGAAAATCAATGAACTAGATGTTGAGAGAGACCTATTAGAGTCAAAAGGCGCTGTTAATGCAACGGTTGCAATTCAAATGGCTGATGGTGCAAGAAAAAGGTCAGGAGCAGATATTGCGATTTCAATCACCGGTATCGCTGGTCCTGCTGCAGTGAATTCAAAAAAACCGGTTGGTTTGGTATACGTGGGTATTGCAAGTGCACACTGGGCAAATGCTGAATCTGTACAAGTTGGTGGAAATCGCCACGAAAATAAAATTTCATTCGTTCACTTCGCACTCGAAACCGCTATCAATTGCTGGGACAAAGCCAAAGTACGAATCGAAGGAGAAATTGCTCAAAAGGAGCAAGAAGCAGCAGAAGCGGCTGTCGAACATGCGAAGACCGAAGCAGAAAAGGCTAGAAGAGCCGCTGAGGCCTCAAAAGGCGCACCATGGCAGGATGAATCCTGGCAAAAACCAGGAAAAGCGGTAGCAGATGACAATTCAGTATCATGGGAAGAGGCTCAATCAGGAAATGCTGATTGGGAAAGTGAGTGAATTCTTTCCGATTACCTCTTGTATCGCCTACAATGTCATGCGAATATGGCGGCCAAATGGGGTGAGATTTTCCCTAAGTTAGTGGCTGCTGGTCTATTGGCAACAAGGGGTGTTAAAGAGAAATTAGAATCTCATCCCGACCCAATTGGTCTGATTAACGACTTGCGAGCAAAGGGAGTAAAAGGGAAACTAACCATTGAAATGATTCCTTCTGGAAATCCCGGTAGAGTCATTGCGCCAATAATGGAGCCACAGATTGAAGATATATCGATGAGAAATAACATGCCGGACTGGAATAGGTCAGATTTTCCTATGGACGCAGTTGATGCTATGATTGACATCAAAGTGCATTACGACATAACAGGAAACAGTACAACTGAGGGAAAAATGGGAGATATCACTAACGCTTTTAATGATAGGTTAGAGAAATTAAGGAAATTGATCATATCAAATTCAAACCTCCCAAGAAGGCCCATGGACATAGCCCGCTTGTATCAAGAGAGATCTCGTTTTCAAGGCAGAGATAATCTTGCTGTAGCGATTGGTTTGGTGAACGACCCAAGACATACAAAAAATGGCCATCTAATGTTTTCTTTAGAAGATAATACTGGAGAAATGAATTGTCTGTTAATGGATAGAAAGGGGGAAGATAGAGTTATTGAGCACGCACAGGTAATCGAGGCCGGGTTGATGCCTGATGATGTGGTCGGTGTTTCAGGGACTTTTTCTCAAAATGGAGATATGTTTTATATTGATGATTTACATTTTCCAATGCAGGATAGCCATGACAAAAATTATGCTGAACAAGGTGTTTCAGTAGCGTTCCTATCTGATATCCATGTAGGAAGTAAGACCTTCTTGGAAGCACAATGGCACAAAATGGTAAGTTGGTTTCATAGAGACCCACTTGCAAAGACCATCAAGTATCTGGTCCTTTCAGGAGATTGTGTAGATGGGGTGGGAATTTATCCCGGACAGGATAAGGAATTGGCAATCAAAGACCTGTACGGGCAGTACACCCGGTTTGCAGAGTTATTGGAACTCCTTCCTGACTGGGTAGAATGCCTCATGTTGCCCGGTAATCATGATGCGGTAAGGCCTGCAGAACCTCAACCCACTTTGGAGCCAGATATTCAACAAGATTTCAATAGCACTAAATTCGTTGGAAATCCCTGTGATTTTAGCCTTGATGGGGTTAGATTATTGTCTTACCACGGTAAATCAATTGACGATTTCGTCGCAGGTCTACGAACTGTAACTTACAAGGACCCAGTTGAAGCCATGCGACAAATGTTGAGAAGGAGACATCTTGCTCCCCAATGGGGCGGTAAGACTCCACTATCTCCTGAACCCGAAGATGGTCTCGTAATTCGTGAGGTTCCTGATATATTTGTCACAGGACACGTTCACGGTCATGCTTGCTTAGATTTTAGAGGAACTACGCTTGTTTGCTCATCAACTTGGCAAGACCAGACTTCTTATCAGAGAATGTTAGGTTTCCAGCCGAAGCCGTGTATGCTGACTGTAGTAAATTTAGGAACGCATAAATCGATATCGATTCCATTTGCGTGATTACCAAATGTGGTCTGTTAGTTCTCCATCCGTTACTACCTTTGTAATGCCTGTAATGCCATCATTATTCTCTACCAAAAGGAGGTGGATTGCACGATTGTGGATACCGGAGACGAATTTTGAATCCCGATGCTCAACTCCAATAAGAGTCCCGTCAAGTTCAGCAAACATCCAGGCTGCAGTCGCTCTTTCTAGGTCTTCTTCCCGAATTAACAACCATCGCAGACCCTTCATTTCAGACCTCAGGTCACCATTGATTTCGTGAAACCAGCGATACATTTTCACACCCTGAATCTTAGAAGAGCTACAGCACCACCCATGCCACGTAATTGTTCACCTGAATCGTGGTCTGTGGAGCATTGAACCAATTTCGCTCCAATTTCTGACAGCGCTGAAGATATGTCCTGCCAATCATCTTCCCTCACGAGGTCAGCACTGATCAATAAAGTCTCAATTGCACCTTCTGCTAGCGACCTTTCAATCATTTCTCGACCATAGGCCACAGCTCCATTTGTAGAAATTCGTTTCCATGCTTCTTCGAGTAAACTTGTTTCTTTTACAAAAGCGTGCTCTGCAAGTATGTCACCTGCTAAACCTTCTGTGATAACCTCGTTCGCAGCACCCCTTCCTCCCATACTAGTTGCTACTATTTTCTTGGGACCTAAAATTAGTGGAGCTAGTTTTTCTCTTGCGTGACCGGGACCACATATCACGACCGGTGTTCCTTCTGAAATGGTCTCGTTAGCCTCGTTTGATACCTTTTCAAAAAACGATTTAGAAACTCCTTCGCTCATTTTTGAGCCTGAATATTTTCCACCACCTCGCATCGTCCAAGTGGAAACTTCTCTAATTCCTCTTCCAGTAAGTTCGAACATTATTGCTTCGTCAGTCTCAACAACGAGGATTACAACTTTGGCTTTGCCTGAATTTTTACAAGCTTGGGATATCAAATCATGGTCAACATCAGGAAAATCTTTGCTGGATGTTATTTCAATTTCATCTCTTACTTCGATGATATGTGTGTGATGGCTACCAAGGTCAAATTGTGCTTCTTCGATAATCCCGTGAACTCTTAGGTTTTCTGAAAAGGTGTGGAATTCATTAGATTCTATTGCTAATTTTATCCACATTTTCTTTCTTTCTGCGACTTTTGCTCTGCCACCTTCTTGGCCAGCTGTGGTTTGGTCACGCCTTTCACCAAGCATTCCAATGCTTCTTCCCTTTACGCAAATTCTGGCAAGTGTCCACAAATCATCATCGCTGTCGATGCGTATGCGGTATAATCCAAACTCTTTCTTCAGAACTTGCATTGGGTCTCACCCAAACACTCCGAGGAGGTTCCCGTCTTCATCCATATCCATGTTTGCTGCGGCTGGAACTTTAGGTAGTCCAGGCATTGTCATTATTTCTCCTAAGACTGCTACAATGAAACCTGCACCCGCATTGAGTCTAAATTCCCTAATTGGAACTTCAAAATCATTGGGTGCCCCGAGCAAATTAGGGTCGTGACTGAATGAGTACTGAGTCTTAGCCATGCAAACCGGAAGTGATCCATAGCCCCATTCTCTGATTTGTTTGAGTTGTCTATCCGCTTTAGCAGTGATGTTAATACATTCAGCGCCATACATTCTGGTCGCTATTCTAAGTGCCTTTTCCTCAACTGCGGCATTAGAATTGAAAATTGGTGTAAAGGGTCTGCCATCTGCGATGTGGTCTTGACAGGCAGAAACTACAGCCTTTGCGAGTGGTGCACCACCTGGTCCTCCTTTCCCATGAACTTCTGTTAAACAGACAGATGATGCTCCAGATGCTGTTGCGCAATTCCGTAAGCAGTCTAATTCTGCGTCGGTATCTGATGCAAATCGATTGATTGACACCACTACAGGCACTCCAAACATCTTCATGTTTCTAATGTGCCTGTCTAGGTTAGTTTCTGCGCCTTCCTTTACAGCTTCCACATTTTCTGTTTCAATCTCTTCCTTACTCGGTCTTCTTGCAGCCCTTTTGCCGAATGCTCCTCCGTGTAATTTCATCGAGCGCACGGTAACGTTCATGACTACACAGTCGGGAGATTTTCCAGAATTAAATGCCTTGATGTGCATGAATTTTTCAGCCCCCATGTCTGAACCAAATCCTGCTTCTGTTACTACAAAATCCGCTGCTCCTAGGGCTAATCTATCTGCGATGATAGAAGAATTGCCGTGTGCAATGTTAGCAAATGGGCCACCATGTATGAATGCCGGGTCACCTTCGATGGTTTGAACTAAGTTTGGAAGGAAAGCATCTCTCAAAAGAAGGGACATAGCGCCTGCAGCACCTATGTCTTCAGCCTTTACCGGCGTACCGTCAAATCGCTGACCGATAACAATTTCACCTAACCTTTTCCTTAGATTAGAATAATCGGTTGCCAGAACTAAAATCGCCATCACTTCGCTTGCGGCAGTGATGTCAAACCTGTCTTCTCTGACCTGTCCGTTAGCAGGGCCTCCTAATCCAACTGTCACGTTACGTAGCGCCCTGTCATTTAGGTCAACAACTCGAGGCCAGATTATCCTTGCAGGATTGATTTGTTGGGCATTTCCGTGGTTGAGATGGTTATCAATCATTGAAGACAATAGATTATGAGCGCTTGTTACAGCATGAAGGTCTCCGGTGAAGTGCAGATTGATATCTTCCATAGGTAGTACTTGTGAATAACCTCCGCCAGCAGCGCCTCCTTTGATGCCGAATACAGGACCCATAGATGGCTCACGAATTACACATGTAGCACGCTTTCCTATTCGGTTCAAAGCCTGAGTAAGTCCGATAGTGGTTACAGTCTTGCCTTCCCCGAATGGGGTTGGGTTGACGCTGGTTACTAAAATCAGGGAACCTTGAGGTTTTTTCATTCTTGATTTTAGGGCTTCCCAAGTAATCTTTGCTTTACCTTTACCCATAACCATAATTTCGTTCTCAGCGATTCCTAATTTCCAAGCAATTTTGGAAATGTCTTCCATTTTTGCAGCTCTTGCAATCTCTAGGTCGCTCTGCATATACGCTATGCGTATTGTAGGGTTCTTGAATCCACTGTCCGCTCAGATGCGGAAAAGGGCGGTTTCATTCCTCTTTCATGCTTCCCAAATAGTCAGGTAGTTCAACACCTGCCATCTTTGCTACATCATGTACAGGTGGCAATGAGTGGATTAGGCTTGAAACGAAATTTGCGGTTGAGCCCTCTCCGTTTCCGCCTGCTGAATCCCACACTGTGATCTTGTCGATTTGTAGGTTGGAAATAGCCTCGACTTGTTTTGCTACAACATCTTCTAACTTTTCGACCATTAAGAGAGTGGCTGCTGCCTTCGCATCGCCCCCTGCACTCTTGACAAGGTTAGCATAACCAGTAGCCTTCGCTTCAAGAACAGCTTGGATACCTTCCGCTTCAGCCCTGTACTTTGCCAACACAGCGTCTGCTTCACCATATGCGACACGGCGTTGTCTTTCCGCTTCAGCTTCTGCAGCGATTTCGATTTGAGTCTTTGCGATTTCTTCACGAACGATTTCTTCCGCTTTGAGTCTCTCCTGTTCTAAGAGGTATTGTGCTTTCTGAACTTCCATCTCTGCAGTTCTTCTGGCGACCTCGGCCC
>Ga0181583_10000787_pt1 | contig 23036 bp, 8 predicted proteins | sample 071ome_31_FD_132461 | JGI IMG/M metagenome (GOLD analysis project Ga0181583, IMG submission 132461) | Coastal salt marsh microbial communities from the Groves Creek Marsh, Skidaway Island, Georgia - 071405CT metaG (megahit assembly) | ecosystem: Environmental > Aquatic > Marine > Intertidal zone... | reverse complement strand
AGTCACCTCGGGTTCCTACCTGGTCCGCTGCGCGTCATCGAACCCAGACATCGTTCCGACGTTCACGTCCACTGCCATCGACGCCGCCGCCTCGTACGGCGAGATCCAGATCCCCCCGGGGATCGGTCCCTTCTCCGCGGACGTGACGGTGAACTTCGAGTGCACTGTCGTCCTCCAGGCGGACGGGTCGACGGCTGTCGGGGCCGGGACCGGCTGGGGCACCACAGACGTGCACACGTTCAGCATCGAAGTCCGGAAGCAGAAGTTCCAGGTCCTGGCGGGGATGTGGGCCTTTGACGCCTTCACGGGGCGGAAGATGATCGCCAAGGGCCAGGAGCTCAGCTTGCTCAGCGACAAGAGCCGGGTCGTGCTCACGGCCCAGTCGAGCCTCGGGGCGGGGGACCTGGCCTACATCCGGGCCCTGGGCGGGACGCTCGCGAACTCCACCGCGACTGTCCAGGTGGCGTGCAACACGAACCCGTCGAACACCGCCGGAGGGGACGCCGAGATCGGGAACTTCGCCGACCTCGCGGTCCCCGAGTACACGGAGGCTCTCAGCATTCCGTCGCCCCTGCTGATCGCATCGGACGCGGACGTCACGGTGACGTGCGTGGCGCTTCAGAGCAGCGGGAGCGTCGTTGCCGAGATCGACAAGATCCAGTTCGGGATCCGCAAGAGGTCCACCCGCTTCTCTGTCATCGGGCAGGCGGCATCCATCAACGGGACCACGGGAAACACGGCGTCTGGCGCGGTCTTGTCCCCATACGAGGACGCCAGCACGGTGGACGTGGCTGTGGCCGAGCGTGTCTCTTACGACGCCGCGGATGTCGCCTACATCAAGCATTCCACCGCTCCTAGTGCAGGCCGGACCTACCCGATCAAGTGCGAGGCGCTCAGCGTCGCTGGCGACATCGTTTCGAGCACGCTGATCCCCCGCCTGTGGGCGGACTCCGACCTGACCGAGCTCAACTACGACAGCGGGACCCCGTCGCTGGGGCTCTTTGTACCCGCCTCCCTGGACGTCTCAGTCGACAAGGGGGTCCGCGTGAGCTGCCACGTCGACGAGGACTTCCACCCGGACCCCTCGCGTCTCCTAGCGACAGGTGCTGCGGCGGCGGACGAGTGGGTGGCCGCCGACCGCGCTGTTTTCGTCCTCAACATCCGGACCAACCGGTTCAAGTATGTCGCGGGCACCTACGCCTACCGTACCGACGGCACGCAGATCACCGCAGGCACTTCGGACCTGAACATCGTCGCTTTCCCCAACGACAAGCCCACCATCGCGGCGCTCTCGGACACTGGCGCTGGGGACATCCTGCGCATCAAGGCGCAGACGTTGTACACACTGCCCGCGAATCTCGGGCTGACGTGCACTTCCTCGGACGGGGTGCAGTTCGGGGGGGCGACTCCCTTCTACGTGCCCTGCAACGGCGCGGGCTGCAACCTGTCCGTCACGGCGGACGCCACGAACGGCGACTACGCCAACCTCGACCTCCCAGCCGTTACCGCCGGGGTCGGCGTGGACACGGACATCGTGGTCACGTGTCGTCCGACGGGGAACACGGGTTCGAACCAGACGGACTTCTGGGTCATTGACAGCGTTGACGTCACGCTATCGCTCCGCGAGCAGCGTCTCATCGCCGTCCCGGGCTCGCGCGCTGTCCGTGACTCGGATGCCACGCTGATGTCCCAAGGTGCGCTGGGTCAGATCGGATACGACTATGACGACGCCGCCAGGACGGTGCAGATCAGCCATCTTATCGACACGGACGCCGGCGAGGTCTTCCGCGTGCAGGCTGCGTCCACGGGGCCCACTGCCGACGTCCCCATTGAGTGCGGCGGTGACTTCTTCGCTTGGACCGCCACGGGGACGATTGCCTCGGACAGCACTGCGGCGCTCGACGTGGACCTTCCCGCTAGCGTTGGCGACCTCAACGTCGCCGCTGGCCGCGTGCAGACGCTCATTCACTGCAAGCCCACGGCAGCCGCGGGCGGGTGGATCCCCGCAGACCGCGTCACTGTGGCCGTCTCCCTCAGGCAGCCCCGCTTCAAGATCGTCGCGGGCTCCTTCGCTTACGCTGCCGACACGGGGAACAAGATCAACGAGAACGCGCACCTCTCTTCGCTTGCCCAGAGCCTGACCCCCACGATCGCCATTGGCAAGACATACGGTACCGCGGGAATCGCTTCCCTGCGGGCGTTCAACACCGCGGTCAACGGGGACGCGTACACCTCGAACCCCACCGCCCAGGTCCAGGTCCAGTGCAAGACAAGCAACACTGCCGTCCTCGCCGACCCTGGTCTGGTGACTGTCGCTTCGAACGGCGGCACGACGTCGGTGGGCATCGCCGTGGAGGGCTCCACGGGGGCTCAGGCTGTCACTGCGGACACTTTCGTCAAGGTGACATGCCACCCGACCAGCAACACGGCGACTACGAACAGCCGGGAGTTCTGGACCATCGGGGACGCCGCGCAGTTCATGGTCCAGGTCCGCAAGCCTAGGCTGGTGCCGTTCGCGGGCCCCGAGTCAAAGAGGGCCACGAACACAACCAACATGACCACCAACACCACTGTCATCGACCGCTTCCGCACCGACCCCGACGCCTTGCTCATCACGGAGAACAAGACGCTGGCCAGCGGCGATGTACTGAGGCTGAAGCTCGCGGAGGACACTGCCAACGGGTTCGCAGTCTCCGTCATCTGCTCGTCGTCCTCCCCAGCAATCCTGCCCGGCACGGCGGCGTTTGACGTCAACTTCTCGAGCCAGATCTACACCAACGTCGACGTCGGGGACACGAGCGCCGTCAGCTCCGATCAGTTCATCACGTACGAGTGCGCACCGAACCCCGGCGCCATCCTGTCTGGGTCCGGACTTTTCATGACGGACATCGCCATCATGGAGGTCACGGTCAAGAACAACCTGCCCCCGACGACGGGCCTGGTGAACGACACGTACGACGTCGCCCCGTTCGACGAGGACGGGGAAGGGTTCGTGCTCGACATCCGGACCATCACGAACGTCGCGCTCGGCAAGGACCTCGACGGTGACGGGAACGACGTCACCTTCGCCATCGTCTGCGACCCGTCCCTGGGGACGGCCGAGTTTACTGATGCTGCCAATGGGATCGTCCAGTACACCCCCCGGGCGGATGCGAACGGCCAGGACTACATCGTCTTCGACGTGACTGACACGCTGGGGGCCAAGTCAAACTTCGGGATCATCAACGTGACCATCCTCAGGGTCCCTGACGCCCCAGTGGCGAACGTCGTGACCATCGCCACCATTGACGGCACCCTCGGGAGGAGGTCCTACAGCTGGGTGGACAATGGCCTGATCAGCGACCCCGACGGCATTGACACGGAGGACGACGAGGACGCGGGCAATGGCGTTCAGGCCCACTACGTCGAGATCACCAAGCTCCCGAATATCGGGAGCGACCTGATCGTCAGCGCGTCCGACGTGCTCACCTGGCAGACGGAGGCGCTTACGGTCTGCACCCCGCCCGTCACCGGCCCCAACCCGTGCTTCCCAAGGCGCGTCAAGGTCACCAAATTCGAGTATGAGACGGCGCTCAACTCGGCGACGGCCTACGACGGCACGGACGAGATCAAGTACCAGGTCTTCGATGGGACCGGCAGGCAGTCAGTTGAGGGCACGCTGATCCTGACCGTGAACCGTCAGGGGGACAACAACGTGCCCCCCATCACGTGCATCGACCCGCCCAATTGCAACATCGCCGATGGTCTGACGTTCCTCGAGGACCAGCCGGCGAGCGCGCAGCCGGCCATGTTCCCCACGGGCCAGAAGGACGACGGCGCCACCATCCAGCCAGAGCAGCTCCTATACCCCGTCACGGCAGTGCCCTCAAACGGCACGGTCGAGATCTGGTGCCCCGAGCCCCTGTCGTACCAGGAGCAGAACGTGCCCCTGGTCGTCACGGCGCCAAACACGTGCCCCACGCCTGGTAGGCTGGTCCAGACGGCGGGGAATCCCCCCACCCGCCTGGCCTCCACCCGGACCAACCGGCCGATCAAGCTGGTGCTGGCGGACGGCAGCCCCGACCTGACGGCCGCCGGGGAGCAGCGGACCACCTGCGACCCGGCGTGCATCGCCGACGCGGAGAACGACGCTGTGAACACCTCGGCCCTGAGCCTCGAGGCCTACGTCGACGCCAACTGCCCCAACTCGTGCCTCCGGGCCGAGGGGGTCCTGAACAAGTTCCAGGTGGTCGCTTCGTGCCGGCAGACGAACGGCAACGCCGTGGACACCGCTGGGCTCGCCAGCTGCGTCTACCTCCAGAACGCGGGGGAGCCCTCCCAGCTGCCGTCCTTCCGGTACACGCCCAACGCCAACTTCTTTGGCACCGACACCTTCGTGTACCGGGCCAGGGACACCTTCTCTGACTCGGCAGCCGCGTACGTCACGGTCGCGGTGTCCAACGCCGTCGATCCGCCGACGCCCATGTGCGCCGACGACAGCACCGTCTTCTCCCGCGGGCTCACCACCAGGCTTATCGCGGAGGATATGCGCCTGGGGCCCCAGGGGCGGAACTGGCACCCAGGGCCTTACACTGACGTCTCCACTGGTGACACTGTGACAGCGAGCCCCCCGGGGAGCGGGAGCTGCTTCGCCCTCAACGGGATCAGCGCGTACGCGCATCCCGTCACGTGCGACCGCCTCGTCCAGCCCGACTTCAAGGACGACCCCGCCTCCTACCCCGACTTTGCTGTGACCACCAACAACAACCTCCGGACGCGGCTGTTCCCCGACACCAACGAGCCCCCGATGACCAAGGCGGTGCAGGCCATCGTCAGCCTCGCCGGCGGGGACGTCTTCTTCAACGAACAGAAGGGCATCGAGCTCGTCTGCGGCGGCTTGGTGCGCTCCGTCCGGGCGGCCATGACGGAGGACCCCAGCAAGGCCGCGGGCTTTGACGACGGGACGCGCTTTGCGCTCAGCATCAACTACCCCGACTACGACCCGAACGAGAACCCCAAGTACCGGTACATGATCCGCGAGCTCGAGGTGGACCGGGCGGACCCCTACTCCGGCCTCTCGGCAACGCAGGGGCCCCTCGCGGGGGCCGTCTACAAGGCCGTCTCGTCGGGGATGCGGGTGACGCCCCCCTCGACCCCGTCCTCGAACGCCGACCTCACCGTCAACATCGAGGGCGCGCAGGTCACCACGGCCTCCATCTACGCCCAGGGGGTCGAGTCCACCGCTGGCCTCGCGATGGACCAGTTCCAGCAGGTGGGGCACATCCCCATGTTCCTGGACTACAAGCCGCCCAATGGCCAGGCCGGAAACATCCTGTCCCGGTGGGCGTGGGGGTACTCGGACGTGCAGGACGCGAGCTTCGCGGACTTCTCGGGCTCGGGGGAGCAGTACGAGAAGTTCACCGCGCTGGGAGTGGTCGAGTTCCACGTGGGATGCTCCCCGGGGACCAAGTCGTCAAAGCCCGACACGGTCGGGCCGGCCACCACGTGGACGTGCGAGCCATGCCCGGCGGGTTACTTCAACTCGCCCGGAATCTACGACCAGAAGACGTGCGAGCCGTGCCCGGCTGGCTCGTCGTCGGTCCCGGGGTCCACCTCGTGCACGATCTGCCCCCAGGGCTCGTACGCGGGGGCGGCGGGGTCGCCCGAGTGCTCCCAGTGCCCGGACGCCAGGATGACCACGGCGGACGTTGGTGCGCAGGCAGTCACCGACTGTCTGTGCCCCGTGGGCACGTTCCGGCCCCGCAAGGGCACCGAGCTCGAGGCCAACGGGCTCTCGACCGACTCGTGCTTCGAGTGCGGGGGCAACACAGTTTGCACGTTGGAGAACCAGCCCATCCCGCTGCCCGCCCAGGAGGGCTTCACCGTGGACCCGCGGACGGGGAACGTGTTCGAGTGCGTCGTCGGGGAGGCTTGCCCGAGGCTCACCAGCTTCGAACAGGTCGAGAGCGGCGTGTGTGGCGTCGGCTACGCGCGCGACCCCGGGGCGCCCTGCAACAACTGCGCCGAGAAGTACTACAAGTCGGGCCTGATCTGCAAGAAGTGCCGGAACGACACGGCCGTGTACGTCGTGTTTGGGGTGATCATCCTGATCGCGCTGGCACCCCTGCTCATGAAGCTCGCGCAGAAGAACGTTTTCGCTTCAGTCAACATCCTGATTGTCTTCTTCCAGACGACCATCGTGTTCGCCGAGCTGAAGTGGGCCTGGCCGCAGGAGCTGCTGGACATGTTCGCGTACTTCTCGATCTTCAGCCTCAACATCGAGCTCGTCTCGCCCGAGTGCTTCGTGGGAGACTTCTCGTCCCTCCACAAGATCTGGATCTCCAACCTCATGCCTCTCATCCTTGGCGTCCTGCTCCTGGGGCTCTACCACCTCCAGCACTTCCTGACTGTGCGGAGGGCCAGGATGACGTCCTTCCCCTGCTTCGTGACGCTCGACACGGAGCAGATGGTGAAGGGTAGGGTCGCCGTGTCCTTCCAGCCCGACCGCGTCGTCCTCCACCGGCTCACCCTGTGGGAGAACCTGCTGGGGCGGAAGCCCGCTGGCGCCCCCCTCCAGGAGATCGACGGCAGCAGCCTCAAGTTCTCCTTCCCCGGGTGCCAACTCACGGTCGAGGGGGTCCTCATTGTAACGACGGAATCCTCGGAGGCCGACGGCATCTCAAGCGACCTCCCGCGCCAGCTCAACCTTGAGACGGCTTACGCCCGCGAGATCTGGATCGGGCTGCAGATGCTGTCGGACGAGGTGCCCGAGGATGCGATGGGCCCTCTGGCGGCCATCGGCGCCATGGACGCCGGTCGCGTCGCGCGGGGCATCCTGATCGACGAGGGCGACCGCAGGCAGGCAGAGCGCGTCCGCAACATGGGAAAGCACTCGTCGGTCCGCCAGGGAATCTTCGGTGGCATTGTGAATGCCCTCTCGACGAAGACTCCCGCCCACGCCGTCGCCGCCCCCCGGGCTGTGGCGTCCGTCAAGGCCGGCCGCGGGGCCGCGGCCAAGCGCAACCGCGCCGCCTCGCAGCAAGCAGGTGCTTACGACGGCATCGACATGCGTGCCGAGGCCAACGTGGTTAGCGACCCCCGGAAGGACGACCTCCGGCAGGCCATCTACCAGGAGTTCGGGTCCGGGGTGCACCCGAAGAACGCCGAGGTGCTGGCGGAGAGGCTGATCGGCGAGAACCACGACAGGTACAAGGCCGAGTCGGCGGTGCGGATGGTGCTGCTACTCATGTACTTCGTGCTCCTGCAGGCCAACTCTGTCTACTTCGACTGCCGCCTCTTCAATGGGGAGCTCCGGTGGTTCAAGGAGCCGTCGAACAAGTGCTACGAAACGCCCTTGCACGTGGCCCTACTCCCTGTCGTGATCATCGCCATAATCGTCTATGGCTTCGGCATCCCCTACTACTTCTGGAAGTTCTTGTACAAGAACGTCGACATCATCTCCCGCCGCGACGAGATTGTCGAGCGCCTCTCGCGCTACCAGGAGGACGCCCAGCCCGGGTCGGCCGGGAAGCGCGAGTCGGACGGCGCATCGTTCGCCCTCCGGGACGCCGACGCGATCAAGGAGCGGGATGTGGTCGCCGATTGGGAGAAGCAGATCGACGATGCCCGCCGCCTCTTCATTATGTACGAGCAGATCGGGTTCATCTTCAAGCGGTACGAGTCGCAGGTGTGGTGGTACGAGCTGGTCGTGATTGCCCGGAAGGCCCTGCTCGTCGGTTTCTCGATGATCCAGCGCCAGATGGAGCAGATCCTCTGCATCGTGCTCCTGCTGGTCATGTCCTCGTGCGTCCTCCTCCGGCACGGCCCCTACGAGGACGACCACCTTGATGTCATGGAGTCCTTCGCGCTCATGGTGAACATCATCATCACTATCTGTGGCGCCACTTTCTACCTCGACATCTTCACCGACAAGATCAAGGTCAACGTCGGGTACGCCGCCTTCGGCGTCCTCGCCGTGTCCTCGGCCATCCTCATCGGCTTTGTGCTTTTCGACGCCGTTCCCAAGGTGCGCATGCTTATGCGGTTCAGCCGCCAAGGCAAGAGCGTGCGCAGGCTCGAGGCCGGCCGCCACCAGTCTCTCATGGAGGCCGCAATGGGCCAAATTCAGCTCAAGGAGGTCGGGAGGCGTATCTGGTGCTTCTTCGTTGGGGGCCACGGGAAGACGTCGGAGTCCCGGAAGTTGTCGCTCATCCACAAGAAGGTGGAGAAGGCCAGGAAGCGCCACCGCTGGGTGCTTCTGCTGGCCATCCGCTGCTTCGTCGTGCCTCCACGCAAGCGCATCATGCTCCGTGTGGCGCGCGAGGTCATGGGCGGCTTCGACGACTTCAAGAACGGCAAGGACTCGGACCGCGGCTACGCACAGTTCCGGCGGTTCGTGCTCTCCCTGCGCGACGATCGTGACATGGAGACGGTGGCGCAGGCGATGCTCACCCTTCACCGCTGCCACATGCAGGGTAAGGAGCGCGCCGCCATGCGCCTGGCCCGCATCCTCGACATGGGGGCCACCGACGCACTCCTCGTGGCGAGGGCCCTCGAGGGCGAGCGCCCCGACCACGCCGCCGGCGTCGCGTTCCTCATCCGCGAGGCGCACAACGACCTCGTCGGGGCCATTCACAAGCTGGAGAACCCGGAGTCGGACGATGCACAGAAGAAGATCATGTCCCGCGAGGAGAAAAAGCTGGAACAGAAGCGACTCAACGAGATCACCTTCTCCGAGGACGCGGCCAAGGAGCATGAGAAGGTGTACAGCGAGGCCGCAGTGCGTCTGTCGCAGTCCCGCGCCTCGTGGTTCTTCCGCGCGCCCTCGGACTTCGACAAGACCTTCAAGGGTTTGCCTCCGCACCTCAGCAACGACGTCTGCAACGCTCTCGAGTTCATCGCCTTCTCGCCTGTGATCGCCCAGAATGCCGCAGAGAGCGCCATGTTCCAGAAGCGGAAGGCGGCGACCGCGAAGCGCGAGTTCGACAGGGCTAGGGTCGTCCTGAACAGGGTGAGTACGGTCGCGTCCCCCGCTTCGCAGGCTAGGGTAGGGCGCGCGCCACGCACGCCCCTGCAGCCTCCCTTGCTCCCTCGCCCCCTCGCCCCGGCCCCGGCCGTCGTGACCCCGCCGCCCACCCCGCCCGTGCCCCGCAGCTTCTGAACAAGGGAGACTTCTTCATGACGGAGAGGCCGTCCAGCAAGCTGCTGAAGCAGCTCGAGGCCATGGGTCAAAGGCAGGCCCCCGCCCATCTGGCGCGCAAGTACCAGAGCAACTCGCAGAGCACCGCCAGCAGCGTGCATCGGCAGCCCCGCGGCATGGCCAACAACCCGACCTTCGAGCCGGCCGGGCCCGCTCCGGGGGCGAAGAACGACCACGAGGCCGGCCCGTCCGGCTTCAACTCGTCCGCCCGCACCTCTGACGGGCCCGCCGGGAACCAGTCCCTCGACGCCGGGTACGAGTCTCCCGACGCCGGATACCGGTCCCCCCCCGGCGAGGAGTTCATGTCCCCGAACCCCCTCTACGCACCCCCTTCGGTCTCCGCGGCCGGGGGCGCCGAAGGCGACGGGGTCGTGCAGGAGGGCCCCGTTGGCGAGGCAATTGACGTCGGCGAGATCGCCGTTGCGGTGGCCGGCTGGGAGTCGGCCCAGCAGCGCGCGCCCGCTGCAGCGGGCCCGGGCTGGCTTAAGAGCATGTTTGGCCGTGGCACGGAGCCCGAGCACCCCAAGCACGCCCAGCCCGAGTCAGAGTCGCCCGCGACCATGGCCCAGAGGAACATCGTGCACTCTGTGCGCGCCGCCGCGACCTGGGGCTTCGTTCACAGGTACGACATGCTCAACAGCGGTCTTCTTGAGCGGAAGTGGAACGAGCGGTCGAAGAGCGTCAAGAACGTCGACGTCAGGGCCATCGTCAAGGACATGACCCAAGTGTAGGTAGACACGCGTTTGTTCTGTGAGGAGGCGCGCCCGGTGGGGGCAGAGGAGAGGCGGTGAGGGGATCTTCGCCCGTCCCCCCGCATACGCCCGCATGCTAGCCAACACCCCACTAGTCAGAAAAGATTTGCATGACGGACCGACGTCGTCAAGGTGGCCCCGGGGGGACCGCATCGCCCAGCGACCCTCGGGGCGGCCCTGGAACGAGAGAGCCAACAGCCGTTCGCTCGGTCGTGTCCCCTGTCCCGGCTTTGAAATCAAAGCAGCAAGTCACGCGTCGCCGGTGGCCGCGAGGATTCCCAGCCCGCCGCGGGGTCGCTCCATGACCCACCCCCCCGGTGAGAACGTGAAGGCCCGCGACAGGCGGGGGGAGGGCGACCCTTCCCCGCGCCTCCACCGCAGGCACAGGCTGGACAGCAGCCCCTCCCCTGGCTCCATGAGCCCCACCCAGTGCGCGAACCCGTCGTCGCGCCCCTCGTACGGGTCGTCCCCCGGCCCCCCGGACCCCCCGGAGAGCTGCGGCCCTTGCGCCTCGTCGAGGGAGAGCCTGATCCGGCCGCCCCCTCCGGCGCGCGGGAGGGGCCACGGGAGGTCGACTGAGAACGATCTGAGCCCAGGGGGGGCCGAGATCCCCCGCGCCGCCGCCTTCACGTACGCCTCCTTGGCCGTCCACAGCGCCACAAACATCCGGCGCGCCGCTCCCTCGCCCTCCGCGGCCGCGAGCTCCTCCAGCCTCCGCGCCTCGCCCGGGTGCATGCGGCGCCTCGCGAGCCTCACCGGGTCTCGGCTCGTCTGCCGCCCCCCGCCCTCCGCGTCCAACCCGACCCCGACCCCCCGCCCCACCGCCACCCCCAGCGCCGCCCCCGTGTGAGTCACCGAGTATTCGAGGCGCTGCCGGCGGGGCACCCCGGGGAGCTCCAGGCGGGGCTTCCCGTGGGGGGACCGGACGATGCTGAGCGCCCCGGGGTCCCCGCCCGTGTACAGGGCCAGCACAGCCCGGGCCGCCGCCTTGGACAGGACCCGGCTCGCAGCTCCGGCTTCTTCCCCCCGGGCCTGGGCCCCGCCGCCGGCGCCGCACTCGTCCCTCTCTTCGGCGCTCAGCGTGCCCCAGAGGGCCGACACCCGCTCCTTGTCTGCGCGAGCGGCGGAAGCGGGGCCGGTCGGGGGGCAGCGGGGGACGCACTCTGTCCGGGGTCCCCCCGGTGCGGCGCCCGTGGGGGGGCCGGGACCGAGCCACTGTCGCGCCGCTGGGGGCGGCTGGAATCCGCCCGCCGCGGCCTGAACAGGGGCGTCCATTCGAGTGGGAGCGAGGTGGGGTGCGGTATGTCGCGGGGGGGTGTCACCTTGAGCGAAACGGCGGATTTCGTCCCCCTGAACCCACCAAACGTGGACCTCGCCCTCCGCGAGCGGAACCGGTCCCTTCCCTTTGAACGCCTCCCATGCCGACGTGTCGCCGCATTTCGTCACGTAATCCGACGAGTACGAAGAAAACTGGGACGCAAAGGACGGGAGCGCCGATTTTCTGCGTCTGCGAGTCCCGTAAGCCGTGAAAATGGCCGGCGAGTGCGCGGGGCGGTGCTCCTCGCTCTCGCTAGCGAGAGTCGCGCGGCCCCCCAGCGCCCCGACCTGAGCATGGCCGCCCCTGGCGCTGCAGGGAGACGGAACGACGACGAAGCGACGGAACAGCGGCGGGGTGACAGCCGCGCGCCCCACCCGCGCCCGCACACAGCCCACGCATCCGCCCAGGGGCAGCCGGGAGAGCGAGCGCGTGGACATGCTCTGGCTCCTGGTCGAGGGAGGCCCCGGGGGGCGTGCGTGCGCCGCGATGGTATCCCCGCGCGGCAGACTGCCCCCCGCGACGCGCTCGCGCGCCCCCCTTCAAGTCGGCGCGGCCCGCGCGCCACCGACCCATTGCGCCAGCACCGCGGGCACTGGCGCCCCGCGCCCGCCCGGGCCCAGGGGTCACCCGGCGTCCCGGGACGGCGATGAGGGCTGCGGCCCCCCCGTCTGCGACGACCGGAACCTCTTCTCCGACCCCACGGGCACCCTGTCGCTGGCCGCCGACACACGCTTGACCGCCCCCCGCCCCCGGCGGCCCCCCTCCCCGACGTCGGGGACGCCGCCCACCTCGGTCGCCCGCCGGGCATGCGACCGTCCCGTGCTGAGCGGCCGCCCGCCGCCGCCGCCGTCCGACGTCCTCGCGCGCGTCGGCAGGCTCAGGGCGGACCCGGGCACCTTGGGCAGCGGCGGCCGCGACCGCTGCGACCCCGTGTCGGGGCTTCCCCCCGCGACCCCGTCCGCCCCCCCGCTGCTTCCGTCGCCGGCGAAGAGCCCCGCGAAGCGGACGTGGTGCGGGTTCCCGCCCCCGCCGCGCCGCCCGAGGCTCATGCCGTCCGTGGCCTCCCGCATCTCCTGCACGGCGCCGCTCTCCGGGCCCGCCGCCAGCAGCCGCCGCCCCTTCTCCAGGTCCCCCCGCATCGACAGCTCGCTGCTCCGCCGCGCCCGCCGGAACGCCTCCCTCCTGCCCCCGCCCCCCGACCCCTCGCTCCCCGTCGAGGACCCCTCCCCCAGCACGAAACTCACCCGGTGCCCCTTGAGGTGTCCCACCAGCAGCCCCTGTCGGGCCTCGACCTCGACGTCGTCCTCGGCGGCCCAGCCGCGGAGCGCCACGCCGTCCACGGACCGGGGGCCCGGGGCGGACCGCGCGGGCAGGTACTGCGCGCCGTCGTCGGGGCTCTTGCCCGAGTGTCCCACGCTCTTGGACGGCCCCCGGCTCACCACGCGGGGGGGGGCCGCCTCGAACTGCGCCCCGCCGCGGCCCGCGCCCCACGCGCCCGCGCTGTCCCCCGACGTGTCGCTCCCGGCTCCGGCCCCCGCCTCGCGCTCCCTCGCCGCCCGCGCCGCCGCCGCCGCGTCCCGCGCCTGGTAGTGCTTCCGCCGCTTCGCGGCGAAGGCGCGGCGCCTCGCCTCCTCCGTCCCGTCCTCGCTGTCGTCGTCCGATGACGGGCCGGCCGCCCGGGCGCCGCGGGGCTCGGCGCGCCGCCCGCCGCCGCCGCCGTCCGTGCTGAACCGCGCCACCTTGACGTGCCCGTCCACCACCTCGCGACCCCCCCACCGGTGTCGCTCACGCCCCCCGCCGCAGCTGCCAGCGCGGTCCGTCTCCCCCGGGGGGCGGCGGTGCCCGCTCCCCGGCATCGACCCCTCCGACGCCTCGTCGACCCGGACGCCCCGGAACGACCCGCACCCCGACAGCCCCCGGGCTGCCCCCGCCCCCGCCCCCACCCCGCCGCTGGCATCGCCCGAGTCGTCGTCGTCTTCTTCGTCGTCGTCTGCCTCCATCGCGGCGCGGGCCGCGGCCATCGCAGCGCGCATGTTGTAGTGCTGCTGGCGGTGCCGCTCAAAGGCGTCGTGCTTCCCGCGCCCCTCGTCCGACGGTGCGGCCGGGAGGACCTCGTCGCCGCCAGGGGTGGCGAAGCGGGCGGCGCGGGGCGCGGCGGGGGGTCCCGGGTCCGGGGTGGCGAAGCGGGCGGCGCGGGGGACGGCGAGGTCAGTGCCCTGCTGGGGTCTGATCCCGCGCAGGGCCGACTCCAGGGCATCCATGCGGGCGCCGTCGGAGCAGACGCGCTCAAGGTCCCCTCCATCGCCCCCCTGCCCACTAGGGTGGGAGCGGTCGCTCTCCGTCGACATCCTGCTGGGGCTGGCCCACGGCGTGTTCGGCTCGTCAATCTTGGTCGGGTTCAGCTCGGCCTGCGGGGGCGTTGGGAGAAGTCAGGTTGGCGGGGAGCGGGAGCGTGGGGGGTGTGGTCTGGGAAGGCTGGGGCCTTGGGGGGGCTAGTTGGGGAGGCCTCGCCTTGATTTTCTCATTCTCCTCCAGATTCCGCTCATCCCAGCGGACGCCGCGCCCCTTGAACATCTGTGTCATGTCTCCGTGGGCGTCTCCGTGCCCGATCACCCCCTCCCCCCCCCCCCTGCGGGCGAGAGGGCCGCTTCGGAGAGACGCGCTCCGGTCCGTGCCCGCGGCCGTGCCCGTGGAATGCCCGCCCCAGGGGTCGAAAGGCGGGACGTCGCACCCCGGTGAAGGATCGTCGTCCACGTCCATATTATTGCCCCGGCTTGTCTCAAGGAAGCGGCTGCACCCGCGCCATCCGGTTCACGTTTCGTGTCTCTCGCGGGGCTGTCTCCGACGGCGCTCAACCTGCGCCGCAACTCTGTGAGCTCCCTCTGAAAAATAGGCAACGGAGGAGAGGGAGGACCTGTTTCGCGTCGCGGGGGAGGGGCGCGGGTGTGCAGCGGCCGTTCTCCGGGAGTGTTTCAAGTCCTGGAGAGGACCGAGAGCATGCCAGGGGTGCTGCTGGACAGGGACCCGCCGCTGAGGGGCTCGTCCGCGTCGGCGTCACTGGACGCCCGGAGCGTGACGGGGACCAGGGAGTCGCCCGACGGGCTACGCGGGAAAGCGCAACCTGGCGCAGGGGCGCCGGCCAGGCAACCCGCGAGCTGCGCCCTCCCGGCCGCTGCGGCGACCCCACCGGCGAGCGCCGCGGCGCGGGCGTGGCGCGCGAACCGCATCCCCGCGACGCCCGGCAGCGCCGTCATGATCACCGCGGAGACGGCGACGAGGACAGCGGCGTCGTACATGGCCCGGGCCCCCGCGGAGCCGTCCAGCGCGGGGGGGCCCTTGGCGGCGATGTCGTCGCGGGCGGCCAGGACGCCGCGCACGACGGCGTGCGCGAGCTCGCGGACACGGTCGCGGACGAACCCGGCGGTCAGCTGCGCTCCCCGCCGGAGGTCGTCCCAGAGGGAGCGCAGGGCCGACCAGAGGAGGGCGCCGGGGCTGCCCGTGGGGGCGCCGGCCGGGGGCGCGGGGAGGGCGCCGGGGCCCGCGACGAGGAGCGAGTCCGAGGCCCCTATGAGCGCCCGAAGCTGCTCGAACTCCGGGCTCTCGAGCGTCCGGCGCTGCAGCTCCTCGTCCGACGCCAGCCGGTGGGCCAGGGCGGCGAACGACGCGCTGAACGCGCGCCTGTGCTCCGCAGCGGGGGCCCCGCGGGACGTCTGCCCGCGGATGGCCGCGTCGGCGCCGGCCTCGTCGAAGTGGTCCCCTGACCCCCGGGACTCGGGGTCGGACGACGGCTCGCCCGAGATGAGGTTGCCCTCCTCGTCCTCCACTCTCGTGGGCCCCTCCGAGTACCCTGCGAGGAGGTGCGTCCCTGTCCCTTCGGCCGATTTCCACGACTTCCGACTGGCAAATCGCGGAAATCGTCAAAGTTAGGAGACGAAGGGGGCGTTATTCCAGGGTATCCCACGGAGAGGCTCCTCGGAGTCCGCACCCTAATTAGGTCGAGATCGAAAAAAATCCGGGTCGAGAAACAGTGCGGGTGGGGAAGAGACTGCTCACCGACGGGGCCGCGGAGGATCGCATTCGCGTGTTCCACCAGCTCCGACTCGCTGAGCCGGCCAACAGCGGGGGGCACCACCACGAAGTCCTCGTCCAGCTCGGTCCCCGCCACCCTGGGGGTGAGGGTGCAGGGCCCCGCCCTCGCTGCTTGTGAGGCCGCTCTCGCGACGGGCCGAGTGGCCTTACCGGCGAGATTCGCACTCATCCCTTCGGGAGCGCCCGGAGCCAGGACTGTAACGCGGAAGCGGGCGCGTCTCGCTCGTGAGAAGGGGCGAGCATCGTGCCCGACAGGCGAGATGTGGGGACAAGACGCAAGAAGGGGAGGTCGACGGTGGCCGCAATGCAGGCCGCAGCCTGCAGGTGATTTAAGGGGAGGCCGCTGACGGGGTACCCTCGAACCACGCAGGCGGGCATGCAGAGCGTCGAGAAGGTCAGCCCGCCCGGGCCGAAGGAGGGGGCGGGTGGGGGGGCCAGGCCGGCCCCCACCAAGTCGGGGTCTTGGGTCTTCACGAACATCTCGGACCAGGTGAGGAACCCTTGGTCGGTGCCGCAGTGCGAGGCCTAGATTGCACTCGGGAGCCACGCGGGAGCCACGCGGTGCCCGAGCCCCCACGCTTGCCTCGCCCCCACAGACCAAGGACTTTATCGACGACGAGTCCCAGGACCAAGAGGACGAGGTGGACGAGCTGGAGGCGCTGGAGGCGCTGGATACAGTGGGAACTCTGCGGCCGCCGTTCGCGCGGCAGCCCAGGGCGTCCTCGAGCTCTGGTAAGCGCTCCTAATCCCCTTTGTGAGCGCGCTCTTCTGGGCGGCCGCTGGGACGGAGAGGGCGTCGGATTCGGCACTGTGCGTGGTCGTTGCCCTCAACCGCGCTGCAAAATTCTATCGAACAGTCTAAATCACGCCCAAACCCGATGTCGAATGGAGCAGCGGGACGAGTGTTACAAACAGTCCGAACTCGCAGAGGAGGGGGAAGGAGACGACGACGAATACGACTGCATCGGGAGGGCCACGATGAAGGCCCAGAGTGAGGCGTTCGTCCAGGTCATGGGGGCAGCGGCGGGCGGGAGGGGCCGCGGGCGGGGAGCTGGTGCCCTCTCCTCGCGGCTCCAGCGAGGCGGGGGGGCACCGGGGCGCGGAGGCCAGGCCCTTCCCCCCCCAGGTCGTGGCGCGGGTCGAGTCAGCGGTTGAAAGGGGCCGAGTCAAAATATACGACCGGTCTGTCGCGACGGACACATCACTACTCACCGCGCACGGGCGGGGCCCGCGCCGCAGCGCCCTAGCCCCCCGCCTCCAACTCGCGCGCCCGCTCGGGGCCGAAGTACGGGTGCGCGAGGCACTGCTTCGCCGTGAGGCGCTTAACGGGGTCTGGATTGAGGCACCCGCAGAGGAAGTCGAGCTCGTGGGCGTCGAGCTTGGCCTCGTACCGGCGCTGGAGGCCCCTGAAGGGCGCACTGGCGGCGCGGGCGAGGCGCGCCGACTTGTGGGCCGGGTTGGCCCGCCACTGCGCGATGTGCTCCGGGAGGGCCGGCCCCACCAGGCGCTGGATGCGGTCGAGCTGGTCGACGTCCGAGTCGCCGGGGAAGACCGGGTCGCCGTCCACGAGCTCGCCCATCAGGCACCCGACGGCCCAGACATCGACGGCAAACCCGTAGCAGGGGCGCCACTGCCGCCCCTGGCGCTTGTACGGTGGACCCAGGAGCAGCTCCGGGGCCCGGTACCACCGCGTGGCCACGTAGTCGGTGAGCCTCGGGTCGCTGCAGCGCGAGTGGCCCCCGCACGGCTCCCCCCCCACCTCGATCCTCCGGCTAAAACCGAAGTCGCAGAGGCGCATGTTGCCGTCGTCGTCCACCAGCATGTTCTCTGGCTTGACGTCGCGGTACACGACGCCGCTCTCGTGCATGAACTCGATGGCCTTGCAGAGCTGGTAGAGGATGCTGCGCACCTGGGCCCGGGGCAGCTTGTTCCCCGGGCTGGACTCGAGGAGCTCGAGGACGTTGCGCGGGACGAACCGCATCACGATGAAGAGCTTCTGGCCGATGAAGAAGTCGTCCAGGTGGACGACCACGTTTGGATGCTGCAGCTCCCTCATGAGCGTGACCTCGCGCTTGGCGGTGCGGCGGACCTCCATCGCATCCGGGTCGCCGTCGTCGACCTTGAACTCCTTGATCGCCACCAGCTGCCCCGACGCCACCTCCCGGCACTTCATCACCAGCCCGTATGCCCCCTGCCCGACCATGCCCATGACGAGGTACCTCTCCTTCAGCTCCGCCATCGTCAAGCGCTTCCAGTGCTTCTGCGGCGGGGACCTCGTGGTGGGGGTCTCGGGCGTGCCCGCCGCCGCCCCGCTACCGCGGGCCGCAGGCGAGTGGGGTGCTGTGTCGGCGGTGGCACGTTGAGGCGTCCCGCTGGCGCCCGTGTAGCCGTCTTTGCGGTGGCGCACGTGATCGTTGGCGCCCTTCGAGTGGCCCGGGCTGTCCGGATGCGCGCGAACGTCGCCGGACTCGGGGTTGAGAGTCTCGAGGTCGTCCGAGTTGACCTCCGACAGGGCCTCCGAGTCCCCTGGCGAGCCGCTGCCGCCCGGGTGCCCCGGCCCCCGGGACACCGAGTGCATGTGCGGGGCCGGGGACGCCGGGCGCGCGCTGCCCTCCCTAGCGGGCACGTGGTGCGGGTTATGCCTGGCGGGGGGGGGCGTCACAACCGTGGCCCACTCCTGCGACGGGCGGCGCGCTGGTGTCGCGGGCGCTGCCGTCGCCTGGGATGTCGCCGGCCCCTCTGCGAGGCCCTTGGTCGGTGAGGCCCGGCTCGACGCCTCGTCGTGCCATGACTCGGCCGTCTGCGCGGCGAGATTGTGCCCCTCGATGGTCAGCCTTGCCACGGCCGCCAGCGCCTCCGCCGCCCGCCGCTCCTTCTCCTCCATCTTGCGCTTCCGCTTGCTGTCGTCCCAGCTCGGGGCCCGCCGCGGCGTCGCCGGGAGCGCCCCCGGGTCCCCGTGGCCGGCGCCGGCGGCGGGGGGGTCTCTGCCGCCCGCGCTCCCCGGTTCCTCACCCATCAGCCGCGCCGGCATCGTCTGCCGCAGCGGGTCCCCCCGGGGCTCGGCCGCCGGCACCTTGGCCTGGGCCCCCCCGAACGCGTTCCCCGAGACGTTCACCCCTACCCCCACCGCGCTCCCGTAGATCTGGGACACGCGCCCTGTGGGGCCAGGTGCCACCTTTCCGGGAAGCCCCCGCGTCGGCGACCCCCGCGTCGGCGACTCGGCCCCCACCCCCCGAGACGTGTACTGCAAGTACACGCCCGCTTGCTCCCCGCCCACCGGCAGGGTGCCCTTCTTGCCCGCGGGGCCCTTGGCCTTGCGAGTGCGGGTCCCGACCACTGTCGAGAGCCCGAACGCGCCCCCCCTCGACCCCTGCGGCGGCGAGCCCCCCTGCGCCCCGCCCCGCGCCCCCTGTCCCCAGTGCCCCGGCGGCGCTCGGTGCCCATGCGGCCCGCCCCCGCCGTAGACCCGGGACGCCGTGCTGGGGGGCTGCGGGTAGCTCATCTGGAAGTCCCCGCCCCGGTGCGTCCCAAACCTGTCGATCAGAGCCGTCTTAGGCGGGGACGGGACCCTCGCCCCGCCCCACGCCTGCTGCGGGGACGGTGACCGCCGCGGCGCCCCCAGGGCGGCGCGCCCCTTGGCCCCGTGCGCGACCGCCTTGGTCGTGCGGTACAGGTGCGGCCCCGAGTGGCTGGCCCCGGTGCCGTACCCGTAGTCCCCCCTGGCCGCCGCCGCCTGCAGGCGCAGCGTCGGCCGCGGTCCCGCCAGGTGCGACGAGGCCACGAGCGCCCCCGGCGGCGCGTCCCGATCTAGGTACCCCACCCTGCTGACGGTGGAGCTGAGGCCGTGGACGTACTGCCCCGCGCCGTAGTGGTGCGGCTGGTGGGGCTGGTGGGGCTGGTGCCGGTAGGCCCCCCGCCCCCCCGCGGCGTGGTCGTGCCCCCCGTGCGCCCCCCTGCCGCGGTGGTGCCCGTAGCCCAGGCCAACGAGCCCGTCGCCATGCGCTACGGCGGGCAGCGAGTCGGCGACCATGCTGGCCCCGGCCGTGCCCTGCGCTGCCTGGCGCCCTGCTTCCGGACGTCCCCTGCGAGGGGTCGTCGGAGGACCCTTCCCGCTGTCTCCGGTCTCGCTAGCACGCGCACCCCCCCAACGCTCGCCGTCTCCCAGGAACTGCTCTGGTCGAGATCCAGGGTTGGAGCAGATGGGTGACTGGCGCGCCGTCTGCGGGCGCGTGAAGGCCGCGGGGGCGGGGTGAGGGGGAGTGGAGAAGTTCACGCGGCCCGCTCGCGCGGCCGATGGCTCGACTCGCGCGCACTGCCTTGAGGGCCGGCTGGGAAAGCAGTTCGCCTTTTTGGTCCGGGGCGATCCGACATGGGCCTCGCCCCCGGGACACATCGTGGGGCCGGGGCAGCTCGGCAGCGGCGCAAGCGCCATAAATCAGCTATGAACAACGACGTACGGGACAACAAAGCACAAGGGAGACGCAGCGGGCGGCACCGGCTCCCTCCGCTTCCCGTGAGAACACTTTGAATGCCCCGAAAATTCCGCCCGTGCTGGGCCAGCGAGCGTCGGGGGGATCGGGGTGATCCACAGCTCTACTTAAACGTCCCTTTGAGATAAGACGGGGGCGCCTCAGCAGCGCTAGAGGGCGTCGGGGTGGACGAAGGACGAGTCGTTTGGGCACGGGACCAAGCGCGGCGACTGGGGCTCCCTGACATGATTAATTGCCTATTGATACGGATCCATGCGCCTGGGAGATCGTCCCTCATCGGATAGTGGGGGCGTCTGCGGGCGCGACCACACCCGCAGACGGGCCCGGGCCAGCGTCCCGTCACCCTGGGCCCCTCTCCGCCCCCGCGGGCGGGTGGGCGGGGATGTACGCCAAACCGGCGCGGCTCGGGCACAAAATGGGTATAATGGACCGGATAAGCGTCACAGATCAGCCTACAAGTGGCGACCCCCGTGCCCGGGAGGCGAGTGAAAGCCCAGGGCCCCCCGGCCGTGCGGGGGATCCGAGCTGGGGGAGGGGCAGGCGGGGCGTTCTCACCAGCTAACTTCGGTGCTGGGGGTTCAGTGGTGCTACCAGTTTGCGGGTCCAGGGGTGCAGGGGGGGGACTTGGGGAGTCGGGGCCTTGGGACCTCTGGCAGGGTTTATGTAAGCCGTCCCTACACCGAGTCCCCCACGGGCTCCCTGGCTTTGCTCTTCTGCCCCACCCCCTCCCACCCCATCCATAGTCCCACTCCGATTCATCAGCCACACCGGGAGGCATCGCTCCGCATTGAATGTTGAGCAGGGGCCTTCGCCTAACCCTCCAAAACACTTCATTGAACATGACGATGCTTGCTTTCGCAATGATGCCAGCGGCGAAGCCGCTCGTGAAGGGGGCCGGGTGCAACAGGAAGTCGTTCTGCCGGGAGGTGAGACCAAAATCCCGCCCATCAGGGTCCCAGCGGGGGCAATCGGGGGCCCGTAAGGGCTCCCCCCCCGTGGACCCCCACTGACCCGCTCACTCGAAGCGACCGGGGCTTGCTGCCGGCGTCAAGGGATATTAATCCAAGTCGACGGCAAAGGGCTGTCAGATCGCCCCTCGCTGCTCCTGAAACACACGAAAGGGGACCGATATCGATGGGGAGGGTAGGCGTGTTCCCACTCCGATTTGGCCTCCGACGCCCTTGATAACTCCTCAACGGGGATGAGTATTCATGAGAGGGGTCAAAATCCCGACAATCGACGCTGGCTCGGTCTGTGCGATCCGGGAGGGGAGGCTTTCTCCCCACGTCCTTCCCGGTCGTCCACCCCGTCTGGAGGCCCAAGACGCTCGCCGGGTTCCCCGCGACATCTAAATTGCTAAAGTCGGGGGAGCAAGCGCCATCGATTCTTGCACCCGGCTCCCCTCGCCCCCCGACGGGCGCAACAAATTTCTTGCCCTTGGTTCGGGGCAGATGTGATTACTCGCCGCTCCTCGCCCGCGTGGTGCAAAATCCGCCCCACCGGGCGACCATCATCGTTAACCCATCGATATCTCCCGTTTCCCCTGGACCGAGCGCGCGAACCCGCGGCCCGGGGCGATCCCCGGGCGACGCCCGACGCGGTTGCACCGCCCCCCCCCTCCCGGGGCTCCTCACTTCTGTCTCCGGTTTTCGCGTGCTGGGGTCCCGCGGGTTGGTTCCTCGCCATTGGACCGTCCCTGGACGTGGAGCGGATCCCGGATCCGCCCCGCGACGGAGCAATGCGCCTGCTCCCCAGCCAGGCGCCCCGTTCTGCGGTGGGGAGGCGTCCTCCGCGTCGATCCCCGCCCTGAGCCCCCCCCCGCCCCCCACTTACCCCCGGGCCGCCCGGTGAGGGCTCTGGCGTCGTCCGCGCGGTTCTTTGTCGGGGGCAACTGGAAGTGCAACGGGTCGCGGGACGCGGTGGACAAGCTGGTGGCCGACCTCAACGCGGGGTCCGTGCCCCGCGACGTGGAGGTGGTGTGCGCGCCGTCGACGCTGCACCTCGGGCGCGTGGCGCGGATGCTGGACAACAGCAAGTTCGCGCTCTCGGGCCAGAACATCGGGCTGAACGGGCAGGGCGCCTACACGGGAGAGACGTCCGCGGACATGCTGACGGACTACGGGATCCCGTGGGTCATCCTGGGGCACTCGGAGCGGCGCCTGGTGATCGCGGCCGAGACCAACGAGGAGGTCGGGCAGAAGTGCCGGGTGGCCATCAACGCTGGGCTCAAGGTCATCGCCTGCATCGGCGAGACCCTCCCCCAGCGCGAGGGGGGCGACCTGTGGGCGGTGCTGGGTGCCCAGATGGCGGCCATCCGCGCCGAGGTCGGCAGCGACTGGGACAAGGTCGTGATCGCCTACGAGCCCGTCTGGGCCATCGGCACTGGCGTCGTCGCCTCCCCCGCCCAGGCGCAGGAGGTCCACGCGTGGCTCCGTAAGTGGTTGGCCGACAACTGCGGCCCCCAGGTGGCCGACACGACCCGCATCATCTACGGCGGCAGTGTCAACCCCGGCAACTGCCGGGAGCTGGGTGCGCAGGAGGACGTGGACGGCTTCCTCGTCGGTGGCGCGTCCCTCAACGGCTCCGACTTCATCACGATCTGCAACGCCCGGGCCTAGCCTACTGAGGACTTGTCCTAGGGGTGGAGTCCCTGTCGTCTGACTGTGACGCCTCCGTCTTTGAAGCTCAGCTAGAGCATCGCTTTCAGGCCTCTACGGGTCATCCCCTTGGCCATTTGTCACGCTGACGCGGCCCGCGCGCACACGGGACGCATCTCGACGCAACCGTCCCCCGCGCTTCAGTTTTGAACTTGAACTGTTGTGCAATCGAAAATCGCCACTCCCCCGCGCGAATAGCTCAGTCCTGGTCGAGCCTCGTCGAAGCAGTATTTTAAAACGGCCACGACGCCCCAAGAGCAGCACCCGACCTCTCGGTGGTCCGCGCGGAGCGGGTCGAGGCTGGCGTGGTGCCCACCGGACGTGACCGGCCGATCACTGGACGGGTAGGGAGAGATGTCGAGGGAAGAGGGAGCGGGTGGTTTCGGGGGTCTGTTCAACGTCTTTGGGCGCGGGCAGAACCCCCCCACCCCTGCGAGGGACGCGCAGTTCCAGGTGCGAAGCAGCTCTCCCAACCGCTCATCGCGGCCGGCCCGTCCCGCGGCCCTTCCTCCCGCTCCCGCCCCCCCGCGCCCGGCGCACCCGCGAGCCCCT
>Ga0181583_10000758_pt1 | contig 23451 bp, 43 predicted proteins | sample 071ome_31_FD_132461 | JGI IMG/M metagenome (GOLD analysis project Ga0181583, IMG submission 132461) | Coastal salt marsh microbial communities from the Groves Creek Marsh, Skidaway Island, Georgia - 071405CT metaG (megahit assembly) | ecosystem: Environmental > Aquatic > Marine > Intertidal... | reverse complement strand
TGTGTTGTGGATTGCCTAACTGTTAAATACTATTATAACACAGATGAGAATAAAGTCAATACCTTTTTTATTTAATCTTCGTCTTTTCCTTTGACGAAATATCGCCCATCCATATGAGCGATAGCTTCTTCTCGTGTCATACCTTGTGCTATTAAGGATTTGATAATCCTAGCGAGTTGATTTCTAGTCATGTTATTCTCCTCTTGCTATTTCGTTGTCATTTTCGTCAGAGATAAGAAGTGGTCCGTGTAATATAAACTCGGTGTCTTCAACAACATATCCGTGTCGTTCGAGAACATCAAGATGTGAATCTTCTTCCATCTCCTCACGAAGTTCTTCCAACTCTTCCTCTGTCAAGTCATCGGACTCAACTTCAAAGGATACACCATCGTCAGCGGAATAAAATTCTACTTCTTCAATATTGCCTTCACCATTTAGGTGATATGGATTGACGCCGCCCTCATTCACCAAGTCCAAGTCTGGCATCTCACCATCGTCAGTTGTCAATTCAAACTCAGCCCAGCGCCAGCCAGTCTCTACTGTAACAATCTTACCTTCTGTCTCACCTTCCGCAACCTTTACCCAAGTCTCAGTTTCGATTGCGGATTTTTTGTATAAGTTGCGTAGTCTAAAAGTAGTCATTGTATATCCTGTGTATTGTGTATATTATTAGAAGTAACGAGCGCGAACACCACTGGCGCTGTCAAACAAATCTCTCTCTTCCATCCTAGCCATCTTTCGCATATAAGCAGCTCGCTTGCGTAACGCTCTCATTCTCTTGTCTTCAAGCTCAAGTGCCATCTTGTTCATAATCTCAACTTGGATGCTATCGTAAATCATTGTCGTCTCCTGTGCCTGTTGCGTAATGTGTTAGTGCCTATGCCTAACTGTCTATAAATATATTATAACACCATTGCGGAAAAAGTCAAGCCTTTTTCTCATCTTTTTTTAGATATTTTTCCAATGTGTGGATAATATAGCGTGGAGTAGCCCGTAGCTTCTGAGCCATATATTCAGCAATAGTGATGCCTGATTTAATCAAAACTCGTTCTGTGTTGATATGTGACGGACCACGTTTGCCGACCCATCGGATCCGCTCTACAATAAACTCGTTTCCGTGTTCATCTGGATGTAGCAAAACATCGCCTACTGTTCTAAATTTTTCTAATGAAAATTTCATATAGCCATCATCATTGATAGGAATGCTGTTGTGAATATACCATATAAAAATAAAATCATTCGTAAAGAAAGCATATTATCCTCGGAATAAAAATTCTTCAGCTGGCTCCTCTGTTACAGCAGGAACAAATACAAGCTCAAATGAGGTTGCTGTCAAATGAATTTTGGCAACAACATATCGTCCTTCAGTTTCAATATTGAGTGTAGTTTGGGTAGCACCAATCCTTACCCAGTGGCTGGAAATATCTGCTACATCATCTGCTGTAGCAATATTGTTAGCCTTTACATAATGAACAATAATCCTGTCGCCTTGGATATAAATCTTCTCAATGTTGTTATCAACATCTTCTACTGTAATGTTACGGATGGGTTTTGGTAGCGTCATTGTCTGTCCTGTGTATAAGTTAGTGTTTCAACGTTATGTATATATTATAACACAACTTTGAATAAAGTCAAGCCTTTTTCTTATCTTTTTTCAATAAAATTTTACGCCTTCGGTGACATCTGTCTTACAACGAGTGATAACATTACTTAGCTCACGCTTGTCCTCAAAGGAAGCCGACGGAGCCAATTTCCAGCGATATGACATATAGTCCATCAGTGGCTCGTAGTAATCATTTAGACAGTTGATAATCTTGGCTGGCTGGTTACCTGTGTATTGATCCCACTCTGGATTAGCCATCGCCTGTGCTAGTAGGATGTTGAAAATCTCATTTCGATCTTCTGTGGACCATCCTTCAGGATTGGCAGCAAAACCTGCTGTTGCCATTGTAACTGAGGCAAGTATAGTTGCGATAAACTTTTTCATTGTCGTCTCCGTGTGTTATGGATTGCCTAACTGTTAAATACTATTATAACACAACTTTGAATAAAGTCAAGCCTTTTTCTTATCTTTTTTAATTTAAATTTGGTTTGGGAGCAGCCCCTGGAGGGGAAATGACTTCAGCCGCCTCCACTGGACCATATTGGTTTATCCATTCATCATCCGTATATGATTCCTCAGTTAGTGATTCGTAAAGATCAGATACAGCATCGCCTGCCACTAGGTAATCATTCCTACATTCAAAAAATGAATCACATATAGTTTGGCAAACTGGTGTATTATTGAATACAGTCTCATCGTCTATCTCACCACAATGAACAGACTCATCAACAATAAACTGATTCAAGTCAGCCACAGCATCATCGAGTGTCATCTTTTCTTGGATACCGTTGACAACTCCGCCAACAAACAAGAATACCACTGGGGAGGAAATGACAGCCAATGTAATAGCAAGCCTTTTGATAAACTTTTTCATATCACTCCCAAGGGATTGTATTGGGATTATGGGCAGGATAGACTTGTGACGCTGAAGTACAATTATCACGGATACATTCTCCATCCGCATGATATACTTCTTCTTGAAACAAACCACAGTTGGATAATCCTAGCATACCTAGTGCTACAATAAAATATTTCATTAGTCCTCGTCTTTAGGGTTTTGAATAGATCGTGTAGCCAGCTTCTCAGCGAGAGCGTGCCACGTGTCTTGATCGAGTAAAATTTCATGTACAGTGTTACCACCCGCAAACAATATATTCCAGATAGCTTTCATCTTCTCTGTAAATGTTTGCGGGGTATTTATAAACGAAAACCATAAATCCTCATCCATATCAGGATAGTGAGAAATTTTGATTACGTGACTCGGATGATTACAGCAGCATCCAACATATAGCTCCATTTCATCCGAGTCGGTTTGGTTAGGGAAAAATCGCATTAAGCTCCTTTCTTAAACATATCTAAAATGGCAGCAAAGTGCTTTGGATCTGATGATCCCATGCCAGTAATGTTGCCGTCCTCGTCACGCTCGACATCCATACCTTCTACCTCCTCTGGGAAAGCAGTAGCTGTCCGAGTGCGCTCTGCGGGCCAATCATCCTCCTCGTTCTCAACTTCCTCTTCAGCCTTGAACTCATCCTCTAGACGCTTTGTCTCTTCACGTGTCAAATGATTATTAGGATCATCATCACTAGTATAATATTCCTCATTAACCTCAAGTTTGTATTCAAACCCGCCTTCGGCATCTGAGATTGGAAGTGTAATACGCATTCCGTTTGTTCCAAAAGGAGTAATCAACGGAGCATCAGTGTTGATAGTAAGGATATCACTATTATATTCAAACTCACCTACAACCTTATTGAAGCACATGATAAAGACAGTTGTAACAGGATTGCCGTCTTCATCTGTGTCTAGGCGTGTAGAAAATGTAGGCTTGAACGCAATATCAAATGTCATATGAAAGCCAGCTTTGCCTACACGAGCCCCGTCGTGCATCATAACTACATCGTCCTCCCAATCAGTCACAAAGAAACGATTAGTATACTTTAGACGCCCAGCAGATAAACGTTCTTGTTCAACAGCCTGCTCTCCTTTGAGCTTTACAGCAGTTTCATATTGACTCACCATCACATCCATTACCCAGCTTGGCTCAGGTGACATATCTGCAAAGCTAGGAACTAAATATGATGAGTCATACTCTCTAGGATCATCACCATTACTAATACGCTCCATAGTATCGAGACGTTGAGCTTCAATGGTATCAACTAGATCTTCATCAATGATATGATAAGCCTGAAAATCTTTATCGCGATCCTCATCAGCAAAAACTAATCCGGACCAAATAGTTCGCTCATCCAATGTAACATCTACACCTCCGTGGAAATATCCATTAGCATTTACATGCCCGTTGATTGTAATGACTTGGATAGCAGAGCCTTTGATCCAATATGATAAAGTTTGTGTAGCTGGCCCAGCCACAAGATCACCATCAATATATTCGCCTTGGACGCTTACAATCTTCTCAAGTTCGTCAGTGTCTTGGAACCTAGGATGAGTACCTTCGTGCATCACACCAAATCCATCCAACCGCTCGCTCTTGTTATGCTCGCCTACACTCCAGCTATTGACTTTTCCAGTCTCATAATAGCGATAATATCGTGTGCCAAAGCCGCCTGGACGTGTCCCTCGCCAGACACCTTCATGTACATCGCCAAAATGATAATCTTCATCCATAATAAATTCTACATGATCATCGGCAAGTTCTCCCATTGCTTCACGCAATGATTCATCTTTAGGTAATGGGAAGCTGATAGTAGGAGCAATATTTTCAAACGTTACGCCCCAACCTGTCATAAAACGATTTCGCCAAGTACCAATCTGCATTTCGCCACCACCGTCACGCTGGATACCAAAGCCTGAACGAACATCGTTGTTCCAACCACCCATGTATGCCTGGCCACCGGGCCAAAAGAACATACCTTGTCCGTGTCGTTTGCCTTCGACAAGCTCGCCGAAATACCAGCCGTTAGGATAGTCCTTGAATTTTGGATCCACAAGTGTTTCTAGAGAGAATTTTCGTAGATTGAAAGTTGCCATAATATTGCCTATTATAAGATTAGAAACAAATACTGGTCCAGCTACTGGCGCCAGCGTTAAACTCTTTTGGAGAGCAAGTTGATTTAGATGATACAGCCGACGAACAGCCAATCACTGTTGAACATAGTAAGATAAACACTAGCAGTCGCATAGTATCTCCTTTGATGTTAGTAAAAAATACTGTATATAATTCTTATTATATACAATGAAATACAACCTGTCAAGTTAATTTAAATCTCGTGACATAACATTATTAGCCCATGTCTCTAAATATCCTTTTTCTCTGTCTGTGACAGGTGTCGAATAATCTAGTGGCATCTGTCGAACATTTCCAATGTTTTCGTTTAGGATGCCTGCCAGTATCCAAGGAGCAGCCGCTTCAGCGCCTTCCTCATTGGAGAAATCTAAATACTTTGGCGTATTTGATGGAGCGTATAGTGAGTCAGGTGAATGACAGTTGGCACATTTAGTAAGTATAATAGCGCCAATGCCATTTACCCAAGTTGGCTCTCCAACTACTACAGTCTCATCAGGTTCTTCGTCACCAAGTGTATCAACATCAGCGCACCCAATAAGAGATGCGCCTATAGCTAAAGCCAGTAATGCTCGAAGCATATCACCTTTAGAATGTTTGGGTTACGTTAAAAGCCCAGTGTTGTAAAATGCCGCCATCAGTGAAGTTCTGCGTTACACCTAAACGAGTATAATCAGCAACATCATATGACAAGTTAGTAGTGACATATTTATAGTTCTTCTCAAGCTCAAGCCCTACACCATCTGACTCAATATCTAGTGTGGATTCTAGTTTGGAATAACCTAATCCTGCGCTCAAATATACTGGGCGCAAATTTAGCCCAACACTAGCATCAATTCCCATCTGACGAGCTGAGAACTCATCGTCTGCATCAACTTCCGTAACGGGCCCTACAATGCGACTGTCTGCGAAGTATGTGCGAACATTAGCAGCAACTCGTTCATGTACTGGATATATCGCTCCTAGCTCACCAGCAAAAAAGCCATAGCGGTAACCTTCAAAATCTACAGGAAATTGAAAGCCTGTGCCAGCATATAAAAAGTCAGTAGCAAAGTATCTTGCTCTAAATCTCGGAATGAGCGGCATGCTGTCAATTGGCTCTTCTTTGATGCCCACTCGGTTATCTACGTTTGGCATATGTAGTATTTCTAATTCTGCCTCGGCAGTTCCTTGTGGTGCAGTTGCTGCTGGGCGACTGGGTCTAAAGTCCAACAGATGCGAATAGACTGTCATCAGTCTTTCCTGTTGTTCTTCTGCTGTTACAGCAAATGCAGTTCCGCTCAGTGCCATACTTGCCAGCACTGTAGCAATAAATTTTTTGATCATCTATATCTCCTTGTAGATCCTTCGTGTGTTACAAAATGTGCTTCAAAGTCAATCTCAGGATAGTCATTAGCTAAATCTAAAAACATATCCAAGTTTGATGTAGCATCATCATACAGTCTAGTTCGACTGTAAGTTCCTTCGTCTAAGTATCGCTTTATAATAACTCGCTTATTCTCAGCCGAGGAATCTCCTCCTACGTTGCCTGCTCGCTCAACGTAAATATTGTCAATGTCTATTCCATGATCTCTAAATGTTTCGAGGAATAGCTCTTTGTCATCAAAGTCTGCTCTTGCTGTTACAATAATAACTTTGGAGCCTACCTTTGTAGCATTCTTTACAATAGCATTCAACTTAGCTATCATTCTGTTGATAGGCTCTGAAGTCTTGTTGAATACTTCAGCTGAACGAAACTCGCAAAAATCATAGCTCTCACCTGGCCCTAGTTCGTATGTGTTGAACTCTTGGTTGTCCAACTTTCTTACAACAAAGCCATCGTGTATTATATTGATCAGTGCCTTAGTTTTGAATAACGTTTCGTCTATGTCAAATATTGTGAGTCCGTTCATATCGTCCCATCGTCTAGTTAATTAATTATTTACTTTATATTCTTAATTATATAGAGTATTTGGGCTTTTGTCAAGACTTTTATTTAGAATTTTTGTCAAAAAGTTTTGGTGGGCTTGAAGGATTTTTCCTTCATCATATAGGCGTGTTTTGGCTTCTTGGATCTCTTCTGCTCGTTGTAGTAGCTCTAAAGCAGTATCAAACCAGTCTGCTTGGAAGCCGTCGTTCTCCCAACGAAAATGTGCGGATCCTATATACCCGTAAGTAGGATCTTGAAAGGATTCAAAGTAGTCTGCGATTCCCAGTGATGGAAGGAATCTACATTCCACTCTCTTATATAGTGCGAGCTTTACTTTCGTCTCTGCTTGATAGCGTAGCTCACGCAATATGTCTGTAGGTATATTCATTAGTTTTTAGGTTGTAGGAGTTTCATTCCATTAGCAAACCAGTCATCAGCATTTACAGACTTGTCACATATATACATGTCAAAATGTGGTTTCTCACCAACAGTCAAATCATGATATTTACAACCCCATTCTTTTAGTTGTGATTTTGTAACAGCCGTCCAGTCTATACCTGATCGTGTTCCTCTGGCTGTCCAATAATGTATAGTGTGTCCGGCCTCATAAAGTTTATTGACTTTATCAATTCTACAATAGTCTGGCTCTGCTAAATTATATTCTGTGCTCGTCTGCTGCGAACAGATAGTCCCGTCAATATCAACATAAATAATCATCCGTCAATCCCATAATGAAAAATAATACTTGCCAAAGAGTCTCAATCCATTTTGAGCCCGAGCATGATTTTCTTCAGTATATTCGTTAAAATCTAAATGTTTTTCATTTTTACTATAATCAAAAGCAAAAATCATTTCGTCTAATACATACTCAAATCTGTCATGATATTTTTCATCTGTTTCTGCTTGTTCATTGTATAGACGAAGTTCTTCCTCAGTAGCTCTCAACTCTTCAGGCACATCTTCATTATCAACCTGGGGAGAACCATGTTTCTTTTCTTTTAATTTTATTAGTGTGGGGTGAATAATTTGAGCTAAAGTATAGTCTGCTCCCCATACATCATAATCATCTACTTTGATATACTGTGTAGTAATAGGGGATAGGATTTTATTAATAGCAGTTTCAAATATGGTATCATACATATCCAAAGTTTCATACATTTCTTCAGATAGTTTTTTATCGTTCCAAGCACGAGCTAGCATTTTTGAGAACGGTGATCTAAATGCCTGTGGTGGTCCTAGATAAGCCTTCATTCATGGCCCTCCAAATTTGTATGGTATCTCATCCAAGATTCTTTTGAAATATCAATGTCTAATGTACTAAAGTCAATTCTCGTGGGTCTGGGATGTTCTAATAAGTCAAATAATGTATCAGCTAATAATTTATTGTTATGATCATTTAGATGATTTCTGCGACTATCATAAGAGATATCATCAGTTCCTGATATAAATTCTCCTCGCTGAGTTATACCAAGCCAATCATCTATGTTTCCGGATTCCATAGAACTAACATCTTGTATTCCTGTTAGAATAGGAAACTCAGAGCTGACATTAATATTATTTGTTGATTGTGATTTTCCATAAAAAGTTAGAACATGAATCAAATTTATATTCTTTGCCTTGCAAATCATTTCAACTGAGTTGAATATACTATAAACCATAAATGGTAAAAATTCGTAATGGAAATTAGGAGAGATAGATACTAATTTATACCAATAATCAATAAATTTTTCATCTTTACTTTTTAGTAATCCTGTAGGCTTTTGAAATGATTTTGTTGCGAAGTCGCCGTCTTTGAGCGGAGCTCTTGATAGAGATGTATAAAAGAATATAACATTTTTAATTTCGTATTTTTCTATATACTCACAAAATTGATTATATGAATACCATAAGCTGGTTCCGTTTAGTGCTGCATTTTCAGATACAAAATTATCTAAAGCAATGACTTTAGTATTATTTAATTTTTTAACAGGAGTATTTGTTAGTTTAGATATTAAATATAGATACCAATTTTCATAATGTCGTTGTGTTCTATCAATAAAAGGTTGAGCAAAGCTATCACCAAGTACTAATAAATCAAGTGATTTACTCATGACACTCCTGAGCCATAAAGGTTTCTACCCAAGATTTTATACATTCTTCCTTATTAGTTGTTTCTGTTCTTTGAAAATAGAGCCTACCCCAATCACTGTTGATGATGTCATCTTCAGTCATTATCATATCAAACTCATATCCACTATCAGTGCAAGCAGTGAAGTGGTAAGCTCTATATTTACGCATCAGCCTCGTCGCATAGTTGCCAAGTCACGAGCAACATCTTTGTTGAGTACAACAGTTGTATTGGATTTGTGCATAGTGCCTAAACCTTGTACAACGTCACCAGTATATGTATTCTCGTCACGCTTCTCAGCTACCATACAGCCGGAATTCATACTGGGAATATGTCTTTCTTCACGCCGATACAAAGGCTGAGCATGAGGATCGTTACGCACCTCAGAATTCGTATTGCTCTTTGGCTTGTATCTACCGTATTTATACGCAATATATTCATTAATGGGTTTTTGTAAAGCTGGTAAGCCTGCGTCACGCATTTCTTGATTGTACTTCTTGCACTCAGCTCGTAACGAATCGATAGGGCGGGTTGTGAGCCCGTGGGCCTTGGCACGGATTCTTCGTGGCATATCACCTGTATGATTATAGGGTTACGTCAAACATAGCGTCATAACTTTTGTACGCTTTATCTATAATAGTAGCACAGATATTCCAATAGAGCAAGTCAAATTTTGATGTTGCCCATTTATCATCAATACAAAGTTTTTCATATGCAAGCAATGACCCAGCATAGTCATTGACTTCGATAGGTAGGACTTCATATCCTCTGGCAATGTCATTATGCCATTTTTCAAAAATTCCTACATAGTAATATCTATCATTTGTTGAATGCGTCATAAAATACCTCCGATGGCGTCTTTATAGTGGCTACTTTGATATTAGGAATGAATGCTATCAAAAGTCCATTATCAGTAGCAAATCTAATATCGGTAGCCTTCCTGACATGGGGCTTGTCTAATGACAATAATATTTTTGATAACACGCCGCCTTGTGTCTCAAAAAATTTAGGTATTCTTACATAGTTTTTATGTCCAAACAAATCATCAATGATTTGATCACTTGCTGTAAGTTTAGGTAATGCTAATAAATAGTCCTGCTCATCTTGCAATATATTAGATGGAGTCATAGGTATCAATTCTGTTGGGTTCATTTTGTGTCTTCTGTGTATATCTATATTCACACAATCTACGAAAATGATTGTCATACGCCTTCCAATCATATCTTTGACGTGCCTTTTCGATTAGCTTTAATAGAGTTTTTTCCATGTTGTCCATTATACTAATATTAGTTGTTTAGTTAGAATTTTTTCAAGTTTTACTGTATTGACAATACCACCACCAACTGTTCGTGTTGGTAATACAACTGGGCTATTTCCATTCCAATGGATATATACATTACTGTCTAAAGGTAATCCAAACGTTTCTTTCAAACGTTTAGCTTGTTTATAAATTTCCTTACGTGCCCTTTGAGTGTCCATAAAAAATCCTTATAACATATTTATCAAATATTATGATTCATCATATACAATTTCCCAAGTTCTATCACCTAGCTGCCGAACATTGTAAATATGAACTCCCATAGGACATTCACCATCCCATTCCTCAGGATAAATTAGTGATAGTGTAATTTGGTCCTCACTTTTATATAGAGCATATGTCTGCATCATAACAGGCTCAAAATAATAATGAGCAGCATAGATAAATTTTGCCAACTCTTCTCTGTCTTGTAGTTCTTCTAATTGTTTTTTCAATAGCATCGCTTGCTCAATAAGCCGCTCGCGAGCTAGACTAACATGATGCTCCATAGCCGTGTATGTCGCAACTTTCTTTGTCTCTACTTCTGTCAGTGCAACATCAGTAAAGTTTTGTGCTTCAGGTAAAGTATTCATATTATAAAGATAGTAAATGTTTAATAGTAGAAGGAAGTAGTCTATGCTCCAAACTATGAACCATTGACTCAATTTCATCGAGAGTACAGTCCGGCTCAACTGTAAATGCTTCCTGCGCTATAATTTCCCCGTCATCAACTGTTTCTGTGACGTGGTGTATAGTAACTCCATACTCAGTTGAACCGTCCTCATACGCTTCCTGTATCGCTCGTGTGGTGCCTTTGTATGCTGGCAGCAAACTAGGATGCAGGTTTATTATCTTCCCTTGATATTCTTCGCATACATTGCTGGGCAATATACGCATAAATCCAGCACAGACAATTAAGTCCGGGTCTCCAATGACTTCTACAAGGCGTGCCCCCCAGGCCTCGCGGGAAGAATCTTTTTGCACAATGGACCAATATATATCATGATCGTATGCGATTTTTAAAGCTCCTGCCTCTGGATTATCAGTAACTAAATGGGCTACGGGAATACCACTATATACTATAGCTGCAAGATTAGTGCCCCGCCCACTTGCTAATACGGTAATTTCTTTCACTTGTTAAAATAGCCAACTTTTTCTAGATGTGTGTATATTTGATCTGCCATATTTTCATGGCCCACATCTGATAAATGTGTATAGTCAGTTTCTTGATACCAATATTTTTTATTTTTTGCATCTTCTCGACTTTCAGTAAATGCTAATTTTTTGTGATATTTTGAAACTTTCAAATATTCTGGAAATATGTTTCTAACATACATAAAAACAGTAGGTATTTTATGTACCTCAAGCATAGATTGAAACATATGATGATTAGTCTGAAACACTTCCAAAGAATGACTATTACATATAAAGTTTTCCTCTAGTAACTTATGAAATTGACTTTCTATTGAATGATCTTGCCACTCATGTGAAAAACTTTTGAATCTCATAATAAACCCTCCATCTTCTCCAGTCCAAGCCTCTCTGGTTTCAATTTGTTTAGGACCGTTTTCTGGAAATATTCTAGGCAATCTACTCCAAAATTCTCTTCTTTCTATACCAGTATATTGAATACACACTAAATCTTTTGATGTAATATTTCTATCTAATACATGACGTGTTATTCTTCGCCATATTCGATAGTTACTTCCGCATCCAGCGCCTTCGTGTATATAATCAGCCTTTAATTTTTTGGCTAATGCTTCTCCCCATACAATATTATTGTCTTGTAAGTAATCTGAGAAGCTACAACCTGCCGCTATTACTTTCATATAATAGTGCCTAATTTAATATAGGACTCTGGTGGAAGAGGAATACTTGGGCGTGGGTTGATTACTAAAATCATTCCTAACCCACAATTGAATGTTGCTCTCATATCCTCATCTGACATTTCACTGTAGTCCTGTATCCATTGAAATGTTTCCTCGTGAGCATAAAAAGGCGATGGGAACTCAACCCAATCAATACATAAATCTTTTGGCAGAACTCTCATCAAGTTTCGCAGCCCGCCTCCAGTAATATGTGATATAGCTTTGACTTCTATAAAATTTCTATATAGCGTCTCAATCTCATTATAGTATAGAGGTGTTGGCTCTAGCAGCATATTCATAAAGGCTTCGTCAATCTCTATCTCTTCTAGGATTTTTCTAATGACTGAAAACCCGTTACTATGAACGCCATTGCTTGGCAGCCCAATGAGAATAGCTCCACTCTCAATTTTAGGAAATTCAAATGGACGCCTACGTTTTACACCAACACCAAATCCGCATACATCAAATGCATTGGTGGCAAACATTCCTGGCATTTCTGCTGTTTCTCCGCCAATAAGTTTTACATTCATTTTAGCACAAGCATCAAACATTCCGTCTAACACTTCGCGGTAATCTGAGGAGTCTAACTTATTAGTAGCATAGTAGTCAAGGAAGAAGAGAGGCTTTGCTCCCTCACATAACATATCGTTGAATACCATAGCTACGCAATCCTGTCCAACAGAATTCAATGGACGGTTGTAGAGCTCTTTAGCTTTTTTAGCTAGTATTACTTTTGTGCCGACGCCATCAGCAGCGGCAACCAGATCACTCCTTTCCCAAGGAGGAAGTTCGTATGTCGCAGCATATTTTCCAATCTGATCTGAAAAGCCGCTGATGTCACCAATCAGTTTTTCAGCCAATGGAATATCTACGCCTGCACTTTGATATTTCATAAATTTATTCCAAGTGTCGGAAATTTATCCGTATATTCTGTCACTATCTGATATTTCTTTTCAACATCACTGATAGGTTCGTTGTCTCTAAAACTTTGTTTATCTAATTGTCTATTGACATCACCTTCGGGCCATATTCTCCAACTGTCATTATCAACAACATCAGCCAACACAACTTGTCTTGTTTCTTTACAAAAGCCAAACTCTAGTTTTATATCTACAAGTTCAACATTAAACTGTTTCCACGCTTCACTAAGTAAGGTATAAATTTTACCCATTTGATCTACTATTACATCATAGGTGTGAGGTGCAATATCTGATTCTTTTCTATAAAGATAGTCTTTCATACCATCTACTGATATTGGAGCTTTTGGATGATAGAACTGCATGTCAAAACCTTTTTTATCATTGGGTTCTCTTTTTGCATCTCGCCATTTGCTCCAGTTGAATGCTATCAAAGGATCAGTAATTACCTCAGTAATCCATTCTCCGTCAGGAGGATTATACCATCTCATATACCTTTCACGAGCAAGGTCCTCTGATATGAGTTCATTGCTTTCTGGTATATATGCTAGTTTGTGAAAGAATTCATTATAGAGCCAACCAAATGTCATACCTTCTTCAAACTCTGGATACCGTTTTAGAAAACTACCATAGGCACGTTTTCTCGATACACACTCTATAGGAAACATAGAGCATTCTCTGACTAGAAAAGACGTGTCATCTATTTGTTTGATATAATGTGTTGGGATGTCGTATTGGTTTAGGAATTCAAATATTGAACAAGTTTGGCGTGTTTTGTATTCAGCTACGTTTGCCTCAGCCTGCTTGGAAGCATCATTGGCAGTTAATGAGTTTTTGGTTGTAACTCTCAAACCATTTTCATATGGCTCGAGAGTTTTTGTTTTTCCTTGTATCATTAGTTACTAATTAGTTGGACACGGTTCATCGTGTTTGCGAATTCCACAGCCTCAGATTTCCGTCGAAAAAACTCAGGAATTTCTAATACGTCATCAACATTGACAACTTTATATCGTCCCCATGATTTTACAACATGATATGAGTCAACCTCAGGTTCTTTCTCAACATTTTTATTTATCTGCAGAGATGGCTCAGGTTGTTTTTCTTCAATAACAACTTTAACTTCCTCAACAGGAGGTTCAAACATTGTTGGTGCTTGGGCTACAAAAGGAACAGCCAAGATACCCCAAGTCAATAAAAATTTTCGCATACACATAATCCTACTCAATTAGTTGGAGCTATTGCTCAGTTCAAGAAATTTTTCTAATTGCTTCTTATCATATTTAGTGAGAGCAATATGATTTTCAACAGTTAGCATTTCGGGATTATTAGCCACCCGTTGGTGGGAAGTTTCGATAGACTTCATAAAATTTATTGAAGTCTGCTTCATTGTCTCTAGCTCAATAGCTTTTGGAACAATGAATTCCATACGAAGCTTTTCAAATGCTTCAGGACTCATAGACATCTGTAGCTCTTGGACAAGTTCAAGAGAACGAGTAGTGAGAGCGGTTTGCTTCTTTACAATGTCTTGAATTCTACTTTCAAATGTTTTAGCACGAACTTCGGCTCGTTGCTGTAGCATACGCAATCGCTGATTTTCAGTATGGGTGATAGCCCAATTGCTTCCTAAAGCTCTAACTTCTCTGGCATTCTCAGTTACCTCTTCTGTAAGTTTGATAAACTCAGTTTTGGCAGCTTCAGCAGCATTAGTGACAACGGGTTCCTCAACTTTAGGTGTTGATTCAACATAGCTTTCAATCATATTAGTAGTATTGGCACTTGCTACACTTGCTCCAAATAGAGCAACAGCGGCAAGAGCTGTGATAAAGTTATTCATAATTAATATTTTCCTCTTCGCATAGTTGCGGTTTTCATTATTTCTCGAAGGGTTTCCTCCGTACAAAACATCTTATTCATTTTAATTTTATATTCCTCAGCTTCAGCTTGAGTCAATCCTTTTAATGCTACACCTGTAGCAATTTTGGTGCCTTCAGCATCACGTAAATTCCAATTAACATTGTATAGCTCTCCGTCAGCGTCAAGCCAATATTTTGGACATTCATGAGCAAACGCAGACCCTGCACTAAATACAGCAGCCGCAGCAATTCCTGTTAGAAACATCTTCATATTTACCTTATTTTAAATATAATTATTTTCGTTTTCTTTGACGAATTGAAAACATTGATGAAGGACAATTTGGAATTCTTGATTTACATCGGGTGGCATAGTATCATAGTATTCAAGTGCCTTTTGGAAACTAATACGTTCTGAATAATACTTTGCGATACAGTTAGTCATCATCTTGATTCCAGGCGGTTCTAAATGATTATCCCAGTTACCATCGCTTAAGGCAGCTTCGTATAACATATTGGAAAATTTTTCAACTTCTTGGGACTTCCAAGATGGATGACTGGCAAATGCTACAGTAGCTGCAAACAGTACAGCGGCACAGCCCAAACTGAATTTCTTGAACATGAGGTTTCTCAAAAGAGGTTTGTAAAAAACTTACTGTATAAGTCTAATTGTAACATACAAAATACACTTTGTCAATAAGAAATTTGTGTTTTAGTGACATCGTTTGATTTGGATGGTGAGTTGATCCGTGTGATATTCATTAGGCACTGTGCTGTTACTTGGGCAATCTCTTCTCCTATAGCGTCTGTATAATTACTGAGCTTATCAGTCATTTCTTCGTGTGAGTAGCTATATGTGTAATAATCTTTCACACAAACACAGGTTTTATAGATTTGCTCAAATGTAAATCTAGCAGTAATTCTAGGATCACCAGTAGCGTGTCCAATACAGCTATTCAAAAACTCAATCTTCGATTCTTCCTTCCACGGCTGCTGGGTCGCTTGTGCGGTTGTCAGCAGGCTGCCAGATAGGACGAAGATAGATAGAATCATTAATATCGATTTCGTCATAATTTCCATTAGGTTGATCGTTAATTTCTTGTAAGAGCTCGCTTATTTCATCGAGCTCATTCTGAACATTTTCGTAACTCATTACATTCCTTTATCAGACATATGTAAATGCCTACGTTGTTCGTTATTCATTCTCTGTTTTTTAGGGAAAATGTTCTCATTTAGCCAGTTAACAGTATTACGCCAAATAGGATGTGTGAAAAACCATTCGGCTCCTTCATCCAACAAAGTCCAAGGCTTTGTAATACTTCCCATTATTGATGATGGCATCTTTACACTTGGAGCTGAAGGTTTCTTCATATTCTTAGCAAGGTATCGTAAAAACAATACATCTAAGTAATCTACTTCGTAACCTTCACCTCGTTCGCCAAAATGCATTTCAAATAATGATCCGTACCATGTATTATATTTCAGCAAAAGAAACCTAATACCATAATGATGCCAGTTTGGATAAGACTGTATGTCTGCTTGATACAGTGATATCTCAAGAACATGCCTTCCAGGACTACTGCCAGATGGTGTTTTATCGGGTCTTATCATGTCTTTCCTTTATTTCTCTATCAACTTCTTTTTCTGTTTTCTTAAAATACACTATTATTAAAAATAATATTCCCGCCAGCACACTTAATGATGATGCCATCACTAACATAGAATATAAAAAATCTGTCATAAGTATCCTCCAATAATATTTAGTTAGAATCGCCACTCAACACTGAATAATATTCCAGTCATCTTATTATCTAACACACTTAATGGCGCCTCTATAATAAAATCTACATCTGGAAGTCCAATAGTTACATTAACTTGACTATCTAATATTAGTTTCTTATATTGTAAATTGAATGTGTTTTTTGGATTGAATTTGGAAAGTGTATCTGTGATAGTTTTTGTTAAAAGATGTTCGGCGAACTCTTCTTCAGAATCAAATACAGTTATAGTGCCTGTATCTGTCACAATGTGACTTACTGCATATATTGGAGTTGCTGCCAACATAGTAGCGGTAATCATCATTAGTAAAAAACGCATGTCATCCTTATATTAGGATTAGTGGAAAAGGATGGGAGTAAATCTAAAAACAATATTCAATCAGCAAGTGACAACCTAACAAAGGTGACGCAGTGTTACACAAAAGAGGCATGGGACTCATACAAACAACAAAAAATACCCAGCTATAAACACCGTCGTCGTTTCCAAGGTGTAGATTCAACTACCATTTGAATTAGAGATTTACTTCAACCCCATCCTGGCTACCTCAATCTAAATCATACTTTGCAAGCAAAGCAAGAGCAGACGGAGATAGCTCAATTTTTGCGGACGTATTCATATCTTGAAGTTTGTCCTCAAGATCTCGACGTTCCTTTTTCAACTTCTTGACACTAGCAAGCATATCATTTCTCCACTCTTCATCAAAGGGAGAAACCATTACACTATTTGTGTGATGAAAAATTCTTTCATTCTTTCCGAGCTCAATCTTTTTCATCTCAATTTGCTTTTCAACAACATCGTCATCTTCTCGAAGAGTTTCAAGAGCTGCTAGTTCGTATCGAGATATTTTTCTATCTAATCCTTGCATTTCGCCTAAGATTAGATTGATACCAACTTTGGAGTTAGTAACTGAAATAGCATTACGAATCTCAGTAATAACATCATCAATAGCCATCTCAGCTTCAATCCTCTCTCTATGTTGAGAGTTCAAAACGCTTAACCGTTCTCGCCAGTTAGTCTTTGTCATAACATCAATCTCACTATCAAGACGAAGAAGATCTCGTTTTACTTCTCTGAGATTGTCTTGTAGCTTGTGAGCTTTTCTAAGATTGAACATACCTTTCCTTTTTTTAGTGTATAAGTGTTATTATATTATAAATTCATAAAATTGTCAAGAACTTTTTTGCCATCTTCTGAGGCATGGTGTTTCTGACACGCTCGCTCTGGGTGAGGCATCATGCCTAATACATTACCTTTGTCATTATATACGCCAGCTATCTCTGTCATCTCTGGATCGTTTATAATGTAGGCATATTTATACGCAATATTCACTTCGTGCTCTGAATAATACTTACCGTTCTTGTTGGCTAGTGGTAGGTAATAATGGTCCTTGGATCCGTTACGGATCATAGTCCAACCACAGTAAAACTTGTTCTTCTCATTTGGCATCAGTGTGCCAGGCAGCATTTTAGATTCGCATAGGATTTGAAACCCATTACATATGCCTAGCACTTTTCTACCATCCTTGGCATAGTTTTTGATATCTCGCATTATGGGACTATATGTTGCCAGCGCACCCGCTCTCATATAGTCCCCATACGAAAACCCTCCTGGCAATACATACAAATCTAATGGTGGTGCTGGGTCTTTGTGCCAAATCCTTTGAACAGATATTTCCATAGATTCAAATAGTTTTACTGTTTCCGCATCACAGTTAGATCCAGGAAATACAACTACGCCAACTTTATAGCCGGGATATTTCTTTTTATAGTTCATATACATCCTTTACCAATCCAACCATACCAAATACAGGTGTTGGTAAAATACTTTTGCCTGATGTCTCATTATATAAACTAACATTGCCGCTAACAACAGGCACATCATGATAACAAGCAAAATCATTCATTGCGCTAATCGAATGAACTAAATCTGTCATTACATCAATATTCTCAGGGTTGCCAAAATTTAGGCAGTTAGTTATCGCCATAGGGGTGATATTATCCTCCTCAAATACTCTGAGCATAGAAGTAAGACAATCTCTTACTCCATCTTCAACAGAAGTATGACAATGGTATGGATTGCTAGAAGTCATTATAGCAACACCTTTATTTGATGTAGGTAGCTTTATAATACCAAATTGGTTATGAATACCCATTACAGTGTTGCCTTGTACTTCTGTGTCATATTGTCGTCTAGTAGAAACATAGTCATAGTCGTATGTAGGAACCTCAATAAGTGAATTGGCTATTCGATATTCTTCATATGGACGATATAATTTAGGTGGTTCTAGGGCTGACAGCGGGATATTACAATATGTGTTTCCTTGCCATCTTACTACAAAAGAATCGCCCTCTACGAGTTCTCCAATCTTTTGACAATCAAGATCCCATTTACGGAATATATCTAATACGTCCGTGCCAGCCTCTTTGTCTAATACAAAGAGCATACGCTCTTGTGATTCTGATAATAATATTTCCCACGGCTCCATGGTTTCACGTAGCGGGACGCTCGTTAGGTCCAAATGCATTCCCATCCCGCCACGTAGGGCAATCTCAGTAGTCGAAGAGGTAAGTCCTGCTGCTCCCATATCCTGTGCCGCTATTACTTTGCCCGTAGCGAACAGTTCTAGACTAGCCTCAATAAGTAGCTTCTCTAAATATGGATCTCCCACTTGAACAGTAGGACGCAAATTCCCACTATCCTCAAATGTTTGAGATGCCATTACAGCTCCGCCTATTCCGTCCCGCCCTGTCTTTGCTCCTACATAATAAACATCACCCAATGTTGCTGGGATGTTTGTAAAGACAGGGCCATTAGTCCATCCTACACACATAGCATTGACTAGTGGATTGTGTGAATAACAATCAGCAAATGTAGTCTTAGAGCTAACAGTTGGAATTCCTACACAATTGCCATAATCACTCAAACCATCATTTACACCATTTATAATGCGTTTATTTTGCCCGTCAGTGGGGTTTCCAAAAAATAGTTCGTTAGCTAGTGCTATGGGACGAAATCCCATAGTAAATATATCACGAATAATACCACCAGCTCCTGTAGCAGCGCCTTGGTATGGTTCTATATATGATGGATGGTTATGGGACTCAATTTTGAAAGCAATTTTATCATCGTCACCAAAGTCTAATACCCCAGCATTTTCTCCTGGACCACATAATACACTATCGTTTCTAGTATATAGAGAGCTTAGATGAGGCTTTGTTGTTTTATATGAACAATGCTCGCTCCACATAGCATCAAATATTGCTATCTCTGTGATGTTCAGCTTTCTGCCTAATCGTTGTTGTGCTAATAACAGTTCGTCATTAGTCAGCATATTTCTACTCTAGTTACTGTATAGTCATATAATAAATCATTTACAAAGATATGAGCAATGTCATCTATATTGACATCATCCTCGACGCTTATGTAAAAGACTTGCCCTACGGTTATGTGAATGATTTTTGAATCTTTTCCTAAAGAGCTCAGTATTGCTTCTCCCTGAACGTCTTTTATTCCTTCTCGAAGTTTTGTTTGTATCGTGTATGTCTTCATTTGTATTTTCTGGTAATTCAGTGTTCAATACTATATCTCTCGAAGTGTCTCGAATCATTTGTAGTTTGTCTTCCAAATCTTTATCTACAGTGGCTAAAATTTGCACAGCTAAAATAGCGGCATTAGTAGCATTATCAATCGCTACAGTAGCAACAGGAACACCCTTAGGCATTTGTGCTATACTGAGCAAGCTATCCATGCCATCTAGTGCTGTAGCATTGATAGGAACACCAATAACTGGTAATGTTGTGTAAGCGGCTACCATACCTGGTAAATGTGCTGCTCCTCCTGCTCCTGCTATGATTACGCTCATACCTGCCTCACGTGCGTCGTGAGCATAAGCCATCATCTTAAACGGAGTGCGATGAGCTGATACGACATCTTTGCTATATGGAACGCCATATGCTTCTAGTGTTTCGCAAGCCTTTTTCATAATGGGCCAATCAGATGTTGAACCCATTATAACGCCTACCTTAGGTACTTTATCCATGTTACTTTTTTGATAGTTTGTTGAATTGTTCTTCAATTGCTTTTAGTCTTTGTCCAACTTCAGGATCAAAGTCATCGACTATTTGTTTTATAATTTCGTGTTGTAATTCTACTATAGTCATAACTACTTCTAAATCATCATTCATAGTAGTTAGATTTCTAGCATGATGCCAGTTACTCATTGTATTTTTGATAAAATTATCAAATTTTGATTCATCAACTCCAGCCATATATGCTCTCCTAAAAATATATTTAGTTGTATCTAATGGCGTTGTTGAAAATTCTCATCTAATCGTTCTAAAAAGGCTCTACCCATTACAAGGTAATCAGCGCCGTTGTCAAATGCTTCTTGTGGGGTGGCTGTTCTAACCTGATCATTGTTCATAGGATTGATTTGAATGCCTGGACAGATTTTTTTCAAATGTTTGGCGTGAGAGAAATATTTCAAATCCTGTGGCGAACATATTGCGCCCCAGAACTCATTTTTTATCATTAAGTCTATAGAGCGTTCAAATGCCTCTTCTAATGATTTGTTATAAATTGCTTTACAATCATCGTCAGATAAAGAAGTTAATGCTGTTACACCTAATAGCTTTATATGTCCAGAGTATTTAGATAGTTGTTTGAATGCTGATTCAGAATTGCTCATATGAACAGTAATCATAGATGCTTTTTGTTTTATAGCTCTTTCAACTACTAAGTTCATAGTATTTGGAATGTCGTGTAGTTTGTAATCTACAAATATATTTCTTCTATACTTTCGAACATAACCATATAATAAATGATTTACTTTAAATCCATATACATCTTTATAATAATTGGCAATCAAATCATTAGCTTTCCCAATTGACATTTTATCTAATGCTACAATAACTTTTCCTATATCAAAATCAAATTTTGATTGAATTTCTTCTCTAGGTTCAGGCATGTGTTCTTTTTCTTTATATTTAGGTATTTCTGTAGGATATAGGCTAAGCATATCCAGAAACCTCGCGGGCTTCTATTTCAAATGGGTTGTTCCAATATCCGTATCGTAATGTATACCAAGAGTATAATATAAGAAATTTGACTTTACCATGTTGCTTGTATTGGGCCATATGAACTTCTTCATGAGCTCGCAAGCCTTTATTTTCCAACGCATCAAATGTCAAATACCAAGCAGTATTCTTAGACACTGTAATAGCTTTGAATTTACCTCTGCCAAAGAAGTCAAAAAATCCTCTGTAAAAAGATGGCATCAATATATGATTATATTGTTCTGACATTTTAGTCTCCAGTATATTCTGTTACTGTAATAGTTCTACTATCATTAATATCAAGTAAAATCATCTCTCCTTGAAAGAGCATAATTTTTTCTTGAGATAAGTAGTCGTCATGTTTCAGTAACCAGCCAATTCTTTCTAGAGCTTCTTCTTTAGACTGGAACTGCTCGTGTTCCAGTTTGAAACAATCCAAGTATATAATATAATACGGCACTGATTTCATCTCCATATACAACCCAAATAATTTTGATGTATGACGCTAATACAATTCCTATAGCAGCATATATTAAATATAATAGTAAACCATATAATATATAATTATATGTCGATAGACCCTGATGCTTTGAGAGATTCATAACGTTGCTCATATAAAGTTTTCACGTCTTTGTAAGCCTGTTGAGTATCAATAAATATTTGCCTAGCACATATCAGTTCATGATGCTGTTTTCGAATATCAGTCTCCATCTGGTGCATCAATGTCTGTAGAGTGTGTAAAATAGAATCATTCTTCATCTTTGATATTCTAAAGTAATATTTTTCTGTTGGGATGAGTCCCAAAACGTAACTGTAGAGTGAGTATAAATTTTACCTCTATCTTCTTTATAACGACTTTCCCTGTGACACTCTTCTACTTTCTGATTCATCACAGGATCTACTTTTTCATGACATACCTTTTCTGAAATGGGTCTTCGCTGTACAACCATTTCAAAATGGTGTTGAATATATGCTTGAGCCTGTTCGCTCTCTAATGGGCTTGCTGGCGATGGAGTTCCACCGCACAATCCTAATGGGAGAAGAATAGTTCCAAACATAATATATTTTACAAAATTCATCTGAGTCTCCTGCTTATAGTATATTTATCTATAGTCAGGTTCTCTTTTGAATAATTTTGTCAGCTAATCCATATGCCACAGCATCCTTGGCGCTCATAAAATTATCTCGATCCATGTCTGCCACCAGTTTGTCATAAGGTTGTTTTGTATGAACAGCATAAATCTCAGTTAGGATTTCTTTCCAGTGCTGTAGCTCCTTGTATTGGATTTCAACATCACTAGCTTGCCCACTAGCGCCGCCTAGAGGCTGATGGATCATATGCCTAGCGTATGGCAGAATTGTACGATAGCCTGGCTCACCTGCAGATGCTAATAGCGATCCCATTGAAGCCGCCTGTCCCATAACCATAGTATGAACAGGCGCTTTGATAAACTGCATAGTATCGTAAATACTCATACCAGCAGTGACAGACCCACCTGGTGAATTGATGTAAAAGTTGATTGGCTTGTCAGGCGCCTGTGATTCTAGAAACAACATCTGCGCTACAATAAGAGAGGCTGAGTGTTGATTCACATCTGTGTCTAGCATAAGGATACGATCCTTAAGCAGGCGACTGTAAATGTCATATGAACGCTCGCCTCGGCTTTCGTGCTCAATAACAATGGGTACTAAATTTGGCATAATTCCTTATATAGATTTTACATAGTTTAGAAGGGTTTCAGGATACCCTGTTTTGAAGGCATTGCCATGCCTCTTGATTTTGCCTTTGATGGCATAGTCATCGCCTAGATTAAATTTCAAAGTTGTCCAAAAGGTGAATAAGTTGCCATCCATACCAGCAGTATATACATACCTGCCATAATCATTTATGTAACGAGCTGAAAGAATAGAAACAATACCTTCAAACTTTTCGCCCACTGTTCCATAATGCGCTGAGTCTGAATATTCTGTCTTTAGGATCTTTTTAGTTTCGCCTTCTACTCGCTCACGTTCTACTAATGTAGGCAGATATGAAATCAAAC
>Ga0181583_10000755_pt1 | contig 23460 bp, 15 predicted proteins | sample 071ome_31_FD_132461 | JGI IMG/M metagenome (GOLD analysis project Ga0181583, IMG submission 132461) | Coastal salt marsh microbial communities from the Groves Creek Marsh, Skidaway Island, Georgia - 071405CT metaG (megahit assembly) | ecosystem: Environmental > Aquatic > Marine > Intertidal... | reverse complement strand
GGGGGGAGATCCGACGGTCTGGCGGGCACCCGGGGGGCTAGAAGGAGCGGCGGGCCAGGCCCGACCCCGCGCCGTAGTCCGGGGCGTATCCGGCCGAGCGGGGGACCATGCCGCCGCTGGGGGGGACCCCGGGGGGGAGCTGCGGGGCCCGGGGGGGGCTGTAGCCCGCGAGGGGCGGGGGCACCGACCAGGGCTGGGTGGCGACGCTGGGGAGCTTCTCCGAGACGCCGAACCAGTGGCCGATGTCGTCCGCGAGGACCTCGAGGTCGCGGGCGAGGACGGAGCGGCCGGCGTCGGAGCCGTCGGAGGAGGCGGAGATGTAGTCGGCGACCGTGTTGACGACGCCCTGGGTGGTGTTGAGAAGGGTGCCGGGGCCGGAGGGGACCCCCGTCTCGGCGGCCAGCTGGGCGACGCGGCCGAAGAGCTCGGCGCCCGTGCTGGCGGCGGCCGACCCCACCCGGGCCACCTGGGGGGGCACCGACACGAGGGACTGGGCGAGGGGCCGGTGGTGGTCCCCGGGGAGGACCTTGAGGGACAGGTCCAGGGAGCCCAGGAGGGGCGGGTTGGAGCTGAGCATGGAGGCCAGGTCGGTGGTCTCGTCGATCGAGTCGCTCTTGAACTTGACGAGCATGTTGCGCGGGCACCGGTAGTAGGCCTGGATGATGCGGCGCGTCTCCTCGGGGGCGGGGATGAACTCCCGGGTGCCCCTGGCCATGTCCATGTACATCATCTGCACCTGCTCCACGAGGGGGAGGAACTGCTTGACGAACCGCGGCGACATGCTCCGCGCCTGGTCCACCAGCCCCCAGGCCGGCTGTGTCAGGGGGTTGTCCATGACCTGCTGCAGGAGGGGGCCCGCGACCGTGGCGCTGGGGGCGATGAGGGGAGCCAGGAGCGGGATGGCGTCCGAGGCCGGGCGGTTGTTGAAGGACATGAGCACGTTGCCGCGGCGGGGGTACCCGGGGTACCGCGCGGACACAAGGAGCTGGAGCGTGGCCCCGAGCGAGTGGCCGACGCCCCAGACGGGCAGGGAGTAGTACTCGGGCCCCAGGGCCGAGACGCAGCGGTCGAACAGCATGTGGCAGTCGTCGGCGATGCGCAGGTGGTCGAAGGAGGTGGCGTAGGGGGTTGTGACGACCACCAGGCCCTTGGACGCCAACGCCTCCAGGAAGGTGCCGTAGGCGATGTGCGGCACCGCCCCCACGAAGGCGCCCCCGATGAAGTGCACCACCCCCTTGGCCGCGACCTTGTCGGGGGGGAACATCACGTACGCCCCCTGCACCTCTTGCCACCTCCGGTTCCCCCGCCCCCGGATGTTCTCCACGATGATGTTCTCGATGTTCCGAAAGACGTCGGCCGTGGTGCTCCCCGCCTGGTAGTTGCTCCCCTGGTAGTTGGGGGGCGACGAGCCGGCGCTGGTGCCGTACGGGGGGGGGTACCCCTGGTAGGGGCCCGGGTAACCGCCATTGGAGTACGCCGGACACTGCACGGTGACGCGCCGGACTGCGGAGGGGGGCGACAGGCCGCAGGGTTGGGTCGGGGGGCCCCGGGTGGCACGGACCGGCCCCCGCGGCCCGTCGCTGCCGGAGGTGTCCCGAATCGGGAGCGCGCGATACCTCTCATAGGCTCTGCCACCCGTGATCGGAGCCGCAAGCCAGAGGAAAGACTACGGCGCGCGGGATAGAGGCATGTCCCTCGCGACACCCGACGCGCAGGGCGGCGCGATGGTACGGTAAAAGTGTCCATGCCAAGCTCGTGCGGGTCGCTCGACACCTGAAAAGATTACGTCGACACAAGTCGATGGCAAGAACGCCCCAAGTAAGAGAGTCAACGGAGCAAGGGGGGTGCTGTGGACCACGATGGCCCGGCTAGGCGACCCACCGGGCCCTCCGCACAACGAAGCGGGCGCTAAACGCTGCAACCGCTTTGTGGTCGGGGGATGCGAGGCGCAAGGTTCTGTTGCGATGACGCAAAATCGCCGACATACAGGAAACGCAGTCGCGGGTCCGTGCCGGGAGATTCGAGAACTACGTGAACGCGATCACGAGCTGAACTTCGAGGATCCAGTCGAAAATAGACATCTGGCGGGACAAAGCGTCGCTCGATAACTCCATCGGCACGCGACGATTCTATTGGGAGGGGGTTGGGACGAGACCGGATGGCGCGCTTTACAGGCTCGCCTCCACGGGAAGGCGGGCGCGTTTGCGGCTTCTTCGGGATGCGTACCTGCGGGTGTCTTTACGGCAGCGCGCAAGGGCGCTCCGAGAGTGGTCTGCATGGTGCTGTTTGCCCCCTGTCTTGTGTGAATGCGCGTAGAGGGAAAGTCGTTCGGGATGGTGGAGAGCCTGGTGTGCGCGGGCAGTATGCGTGTCGTGCTGTCGATTCGCGTCTCTGACGACGTGCCGGGCGTGCCGACACCGTATATATGGGATGGGACAGGCTGGGACAATAACTACTTGTCAGAACACCACGCGCGGGCGATTCGCAGGGATTGAGATGTTCTACCGGCTGTTGCCTCGCCTCTAGTGCGGGTTGAGCTCCCCCCTTGTACGAAGAACACTTGGTTCAGAGAGTTACACCGGGACGGAGTAGCAATGTGAGCGGTCCCCCCTGCCCCTGCCACCGGCACCTACCCACCCCCCGCGTTAGGATCCCGCCGTCAACCCTGGCGGACACCTCGGATCTGGAGGTCACATATGTTTCGCCTCGCCTCCTTCGTCCCGTTACCGGGGATTCGCGGCCTAGTCGGCTCTCCGCGCAAAGTTGGGACTGGCCTCCAACGGGTCATGCGGGCTCCGGCGTCTTCTGCTCTGGGTTTGCCCCCCGCTGGAGCACTATGTGGAGCTTATGTCATTATTCTGCGGTGGAGGTGCAACTTGTCGCCGGGAGTGGTAGTTATCGACAGTTCCTTGCCCAATGGTCCTCCATCCACTTGTGGGATCTCCGGCCGGCGTCCGCGTGGTTTTCGTCTTTCTTTCCTCTGTTGCCGCTGTCAAGGCTACCGTAACGACGAATCTCTGGGAAACCACGACGTTATCCACTGAAGCTGTGTCCGGATCCCGCGCTCGTAGCGGGCACCCCAGAAGCCCCTGGAAGGACCCCCCCCCAACCCCACTCCTGCCTCCGCAGGGCGCCCAACGTCGAGCAGCTCAACAAGGCCAAGGCGGCCCTCACCGACCTCATCAAGGAGAGGAACTGCGGCCCCATCCTCATCCGCCTCGCGTGGCACGACTCGGGCACGTACGATGTCAAGGTCGGGGTGGAGAACTTCCCCAAGTGCGGCGGCGCCAACGGGTCCATCCGCTTCGCCCCCGAGATCAACCACGGCGCCAACGCCGGCCTCGCCGGCGGCGTGTCCCTCCTTCAGCCCATCAAGGACGACTGCCCCGAGGTGTCCTGGGCCGACCTCATGCAGATGGGCTCGGCACTCGCGGTGGAGCTGATGGGCGGCCCCAAGATCCCCATGCGCTACGGCCGGGTGGACGTGTCCGCCCCCGAGGAGTGCGCCAAGGAGGGCAACCTCCCCGGGGCCCGCGCCCCCTTCCACACCGCCGAGGCCAGCGCCGCCGAGCACCTCCGGTTTATCTTCCACCGGATGGGCCTCACCGACCAGGACATCGTGGCCCTCTCGGGCGCCCACTCGGTCGGCCGCGTCCACGCCTCCCGCTCCGGGGCCCAGGACCCCGGGAAGGAGTCCACCAAGTACACGGCCAACGAGGATGGGTCCATGGGCACCACCAAGGGCGGCCAGTCCTGGACGGCCAAGTGGCTCACCTTCTCCAACGACTACTTCGTGGACGTCAAGGCCAAGGCTGACGCCGACCTGCTCGTGCTCCCCACGGACGCCGCCCTCTTCGAGGACGAGGGGTTCAAGCCCTTCGCCGAGAAGTACGCCGCCTCCCAGGACGCTTTCTTCGCCGACTACGCCGCCGCCCACGCCAAGCTCTCGGAGCTCGGGGCCAAGTTTGACGGCGAGGTCGCCCTCTGACGAGGGGGCTGCGCTTGAAGCACGGAACCGGCAGGCGGAGCCTCGCGCTCCTCAGCCGTAGTGATGCCCGTCCCCCAGCAGCCTCAACTTGACGCGGCGGGTGTCCCCCTTGTCGTCGTGGACCTCGGCCAGCACAGTGCCACCCACCGCCAGCTGCCCCAGGAGGGGGAGCCCCCCCATCGGGACCCCGCCCCCGTGGCCGTGGCCCTCCCCCCCGTTGATCCTGTCCTCCTTGGGCATCATGGCGCTGCTCGACGGCCGCACCCTCAGGCACGCCTCCTTGAGGACGTCCAAAGTGATGGGCTGCACGTCCCCGAAACTCATGCCCCCGTGGTCCCTCTCCCCCTCGCCCCCGGCCTCCGCCGCCGCCTGCGCCGCCTCCCTGCACACGTTGAACAGGTCCGAGCCAGAGAAGCCGTCCGTGAGGGGCACCAGCGGCGCAAGCGCCTGGCGGAACGTCCCCGGGTGCAGCAGTTGCTGGTCCACCCCGTGCGGAGTCCCCGCAGCCTCCCCCGCACCCGCCGCGGCGCCCCGAGCCAGGCTGGCGTAGTACCTGCGCGTCGCGGCCTCCCGGAGAAGGGTCTTCCAGACGATCTCGAGGCGTTCGTCGGCGGTGGGCATGCCAACGTGGAACTTGTCAGGGAAGCGCCTCTTGACAGCGTCGTCAAGGAAGTCGGGGCGGTTGGTGGCGGCGAGGACGATGACGCGGCTGTTGGGGTCCGTGGTCATGCCCTCCCAGTGCTGCATGAACTCGGTCTTCATGGCCGTCACGAAGTCCTGCTCCGCGTCCCCACGCCTCCCGAGGAGCGCGTCAACCTCGTCAATGAAGATGATGCTCGGCTCGAACTTGCGGGCCAGGCTGAAGATGGCCGCGATGAGCTTGTTCGTCTCTCCGAACCACTTGTTGTGCACCGACGACGCCCGGACGTTGATGAAGGTCGCCCCGGACTCCTTGGCCAGGGCCTTGGCCAGGAGCGTCTTCCCCGTCCCGGGGGGGCCGTACAGCAGGATTCCCCGGGTGGTCCCGAGGAGTGGGGTGGAGAAGACCTGCGGGTTCTCCAGGGGCTTCATGACCTTGTTCTTCAGGCTCTTGATCTGGTCCCGGAGCCCCCCGAGGCTGTCGAGCGTCGTGTCGATCATGCGCGGGTCGATCATGTCACCCACGACCAGCATCTCGTGCTGGCTCAGAGGGGGGAACTGGCGCGAGGGGAAGCGCTTCCGGAGCTCCTCATGGTTGCGCTTGGCCGTTTCCCTCTCCCCGGCCGTCGGATCGATCTTGGACATCAGTCGGTCGGCCAGCCACCACGTCCCGAGAAGGCCGATGCCCAGGTAGATGATCTCCCCGATGTCGATGCCTCCGCCACGCCTCCGCTCACTGCGCGGTCGGCCCGGGCGGTGGGGGGGTCGAAAGGGGATGCATGGCCGCTTTCTGGCGTCCTAATAACCACACGTATCGCGTCAGTGGCACGTAACCGGGGACTAGCACGACAACGAGGGAAACCTTCGTAGCTGAAAGGGAGAGGGGCGGCCTACTTGGAGAGAGCGTCGTGAGCCCCGGGCACAGGCTCGCTGATGGCACAACGGGACGCCGCTAATGTCGCATCGTTGGCTATAGTAATGAAAATTCTCGTTGTCCAGGAAGCATGAGGATTCGGCACATGGTAGCCAGGATCCCGCGGCATGGAAGCGAAGGCTGCCGGCTCTCCGGGGGGATACCCACCTCATCCTTCTTGTTTCGTCCCGCACACGCCTAATCGGCTTGTTCTCTGGACCCGCCATCAAGAAGGCGATGGGCGCCGTTGTCCTCTGGGAGGCCATTTCAGGGCTCACGAGCTGCCCTGAGCTCCGGTTCCAGCGAGTGCACGCCAGCCTGGCGCTGATGTGGGGCTAGGGTCAGGCAGTAAGCCTGATTGAGTGAATGGGGGCCCCGCCCCGCCCCGCGCCGCCGACCGGAGCAGCCGAAAGTTTACGCCCGCGGACCTCACCTCGAGCACCTCTACCGTCCCGCCGAGGTGCGCTCTGTGACGGTTCAACGCGACACCGGGGGGGCGAGGCCTGCCTGGCTAAGCCGTATGAGACGGGACGAACACCTGCAGGGCCTTGGTGGTACCGAGGAGGAGGGGCGCAGCAGGGTCCGCGAACGCGGCCAGTGCCGTCGGGAGGAAGCCGAGGTCCCCCTGGCTCACCCCCGTCCCCGCAGCGGTGCTGAACACAGTCAGCGCGTCGGTCCCCGGACCGCTCGCGACGATGTGCCTGCCGCCGTCCACGAACACGGGGCGGTAGATCTTGCTCACCCTGCCCCCCCGGCAGTGCCCCCTGAGCACGTGGAGGGGGACGCTGGGGCTCCGCACATCAAACACCTTGGCCTCCGGGTCGAAACCGGCCGTCACCACAAGGTTGTCATCCGACGGATGCCACTCAAGGCTGTTGGCGCACGAGTCATGGGCCGCCATGCTCACGGCGGGCCCCGCCCCAGCGCCCCGGGCGTCCCACACCTTGACGCACCCGTCGTTCCCGGCCGTGCCCAACACCTGTGCCCCCCCGCCCGGCTGGAACCGGACGCTCTTCACCACGCCGCCGTCGTGCGCGTCGTCCCATCTCCGCTCCTGCGCGAGCCCTCCAGCAAGGTCTACTCGCGAGAGGCACACGGTGCCGTCCTTAGAGGCCGTGGCTACCCGCAGCGCCTGCTCGTCAAGGCTGAACACCCCCCCATTGTGCAGGGACGCGTCCTCCCACCGCCCCAGGGGCCGCCCCCCGTGCTCCTGCGTCAGGTCGAAGAGCCCCACCACCCCGTCGTTGCTAGCCGCAAGCATCAGGGACGGCTTCCCCGCGTCGCCGTGCCTCAGGAGCCGGACATCGCAGACCCAGCCGCGGAAGAGCTTGCCCGACAGCAGCGGCTCCACCTCGGCCCCCGGCACCACGCCCTGCGCCCCCCACACCGAGAAGCGCCCCTGGTGCCCCCCGGCGGCGATCAGCCCCCCGAGGCAGTCAATGGAGTACGCCCGGGAGAGCGAGCTGTCGACCAGGACAGCCCCGGTGTCCCGGTACGCCTGGAAGGGCGCCGAAGACTCCGCCCCAGCACTCATCCGGCTGGGCGGGAAGGGGATGGTCACCGCAGACCCCGTGTCGGGCGCCTCGGCGCCGTCCCCGCAGCAGTACCGGAGCACGTCAGAGTTGACGAACTCGGGGGGCTCCGGCGTGGGCTCCCTCTCCCTGACGGCAAGGGCAGCGATGGCCTCCTCGTTGAGGGAGCCAGGCGTCGCTCCCCCCCGGTTCCGCGTGGACCTCCGCACTTCTGTAGGGCGGGGCTCCCGGGTCTTCTTTCCCCTCCCCTGCCTCCCTCGGGGCCTCTTTTCCCGCTCAACCAGGTTCCTCATCTCGTCGGCGGCGTCCATCAGCCCCAACTCGGCCATCCTCGCCAGATTCTGCCGAATGCGCTCCTGCCGCTGCCGTTCCACGTCCGTCGCGGTGTCAGCAAGGGGGGGCTCCCTCTCAGCGCCTGCAGATTTCGCCCTGTCTCCGAAGGCAACATCAGACTCGTCATCGGTGGCGCTCTCCGACCCCGCCTCCTCCTGCGTCCCAGGCTCCTCCGCGACGGGCCCCGCCTCAGCGTCCGTCCCTGCGTGCTCGGGCTCGGCCCCCGTCTGCTCGGGCTCGACAGGCGGCGGCGGGGTCTGCGGGGCTGCCTCCTGTATCACGGAACACTCCTTCCGGTCCTCCGGGCTGACCGCTCCCAGCGGCGCAGCGGCACTGGGGCTCGTCAATGCCTTGGCCGGGGGCGAGACGTCCAGGGGGGCGGTGGGCACCTCCACCTCGCCGACAGGTGGGCTGTCCACTTTCGCGCGCTTGTTTTGTGGCTCTCCCTGCGTTGGAAACCAAGTATGCGCTCGTTTTGTGACAGATTTAGCCGGATAAAGGCTACACAGAAGTCTGGCTCAAGGAAAGGCGCGCAGGAGCCGGGCGCCAGGGCCTCCCGCCAAAACAGCCTTTTCGAAACGGCATCTGCTACGCACCTGTACGCGCGAGAAGAACGACAGCAACGACTTCTGTCTCCCATTCGCCGGGCCAGCGCATTTGTCGCGGGCGACCATGGACACGGTCCGCCTCTCTCGGGGCCTGCGTGTGCCGACGGCCAGTTGACTCTTGGCCGGGAGCCACCCCTTCGGGCGATTCTAGACGAGGGCGCGACCCCCTCTAAGCGGAAAGAATGCGTGCGGTCAAGAGCGGCCTGGCAAAAAGAATTCGGCCATCTGCGGTGGGCGTGAACTTCTTCGGTCTCCGGATTTTCCGGCGAGGCCGTCTGCAGCGCACCCCGCCGCCGGCGCGGCATCGCCAGTGAGTCAGCAGCTGGCGAGGGTTGCGCCGCGCGGCGTTGCGACCTGCCCCTTCAAGGGCCTCTCTCCTCACACCGGAGTCGCTAGAAGCGAGGGCCCGACGCGGCACGCCGAAGAAGATGGGGTCCGTCGATGATCTACTTGCCGAGCTGAACGTCGAACTGGGTGGGAGTGGCGCAGCGCTCCCGCTCGCCAATGCCCCCAGCTCAAGGACCTGGGTCGGTGGCGCGTCAGTAAGGTGACGAGCTATTCGCCTCGGGGTCTTTGTTCACCTTTTGGAGGGGGCTCTGGTGGCCGACGACTGGCAGCAGCGCCGTGTGAAGGGCGACCGCGGAGCGCCATGAAGTGGCAGTGGGAGAGAGGATTACCCCCCCCATCGGATGAACATCACCCTCATCTTTGTTCGTCATTTGAGGGAAAATGTCGTTCTAACTGTCGCGTGGCGTCGATCTGTTCATTGCAGGAGTGTTGCAGGGGTGGCAGGGGGTATTTCCAGCCGCGGGCCCGCACAGCGGGAGGAAATGGAAACGTCGGTCCCTGCAACTTCGTTCCGACCCAGCTCTCTCCCAGGGAGGTGAGTAGTGAATCTGCGCAAAGATTCGTGGTTCCCGTAGGCGTCGGTGCCCCGTGCGTGCGCGAGAAATCGCTGGAGGGGTGTACCCCTCACGAAGGCACTCCTCTGCCACTCTCCCCACCGTCGTTGCTGTCTGCCCTCCCAGCTCACCAGCGCTTGCGTCGCACCCGCGTTTCACTGCCGCTTTGCAGCCACGGCACCAGCCGGGACCGCGAGAAGGGACGCAGCGATGTTGACAGCCTGCTTGCTGAGCTCGAGGAAGAATCGTCACGGGGAATGGGTAGCAACTACGGAGTAGGTGTGACGGAGTCGTCGCGCCTGGGGCAGAGTGGGCAGAGTGCGGCTAGGACCAAGTGCTCCCCGTTCCCTTGCGTAGGAGGTGCCAATTTGGGGAGAGGGTTGGGAGTGTCGGGGAGCGTCTGCTGCGACCATCTGAGGTGCACCAAGTGCGGGCATCGGGTGGTCGAGAAGAACCATGTCCGGTGGGACAGCTCGGTGGACTACCTCTTCGCAAGGAACTGGTACCCGCACTGGGAAGAGCTGGGGAAGAAATTACTCCACAAGGCCGGTGCGACTGCCTACACTTGTCAGTGCACCTGGATCACGGCTGAGGGGGAGGCACGCAACGTGTCACAGTGGTGCCCACGGTGGGCCTGTCTGGGTCACTGATACATTGAGCGGAGACGTCCATTCAATGTGTCTAGTTCTCACAACCTACTTTTCCTGGCGGGCCTTGTTAAGCATGCGGCCGAGCGCGCGAGCAAGGGGCACAGGCACAGCGTTTCCGACCTGGCGGTGCTTGTTGTGCACTGTCCCAGAGAGCATGAAAGTGTCCGGGAAGCCTTGAGACCTAGCGCACTCCCTGACACTGACGATCCTGTCCTGCACCGGGTGGAACACCTGGCCGACCTTCCCCATCGGCTGCGGGTCGGTAACCGAAGTGGGGAAGTGGCCCTCCCAGTCGAGGCGCCCGAAGAGACCACGCCAGCCGTTGTGCTTGTCCATGGTGTTCGGAAGACACCAGGGGACAAGGGTCCCGGACATGGTCTTCCCCTTGAACTGGTTCCGCTTCTCCTTCTCCTCGTCGTTCTTGGCAGCGTTGACGTACGCGTACAGGTGGCGCCAGTCGGCACCGGGCACTCCCTTCGGAATGTTCACGCACCGGTTGAGGTTCACCTCGTTCATCTCCTTGGAGATGTGGTCCACAAGCTTGCTCGCGCCGTTGCGGATCTCGCGCTGGAAGTCGGTATCAGGATCGTTCGTGTAGGCCATTACCTCTTTGTCGGCCCCGTTAAGGATTGCCGGAAGGTCGCCAATGGTGTCCTTCACCGTCACAGAGCGGAGGGGAGCCCCACCGCCTTGGGCCTCAACAGGCACCGCGCAGTACTGAACGTCGTTAGGAAGGTTGATGACGAGCTGCGGGGACTTGAAGGCGTGGCTGACCCGGGGCCAGTCAGGAAGAGACTCCCCGGGCAAGGACGCCCAGATGAAGGTGCGCTTGCGTGACTGGGCCACTCCGAAGTTGCCAGCATTGAGGACGCCGAAGCGGACCTGGTACCCCATCTCAAGGAGGGCACGCACCGTCATGCGGAAGGTACGAGTCTTGTTGTGCGCGACGAAGGCGCGGACATTCTCCAGGAGGAAGTACTCGGGGCGGTAGAAGTCGCAGAAGGAAAGGAACGAGATGATCATGGACGACTGGATCATGGACCAATTACCCTTGTTGAAGCGGTTCATGCCGGAGTAACCCTGGCATGGCGGGCCACCGCAGATGAAGTTCACCTGGCCTGGAAGCGGCAGTGCTTCGATCTGCTGGTCGGTGAACTTGGACGCGGCTTCACGGTTCTCCTCGGGCGCGTGGCAGTCCTCGACGAGGCCAGCCTTGACCATAGCCTTGTAGAGCACGGCGTTGCAGTTCTCATTGAACACGTGCGCGTCAGGGAAGTTCTTCTTGAAGGCGTCCGCGGCGGGCTTCTCGTACTCGATTGCCCAGTCCGTGATGCAAGCCCCTGCCTGGTGCATTCCCTCCGTGAGCCCTCCACAACCAGCAAAGATATCCATGGTGTGGAGCTTCCGGTGCACAGGGAGCTCTTCCGGGAGGCGGCACTCCTCAGGCAGCTCACGCAGGTCCACCTTCGGGAGGGTGGTCACCTCAAAGGCCGGCTTGCCCTTCTTCACTCCGGTGTACTTGCGTGTGCAAAAGAACACGTCCTCGTGTGTCACATCTGTACACGCAGGTCCCACCCAGCACTTGCGGATAAAGCTTGAAGCATCGATCTCCTCGGTCATGTCCGACATGAAGACCTCACGCGTCGACACGGTGTGGCGAAGCTCACGGTCAATCTCCTCGGGGCGCAGTAGGCGCGTGACCCTGACCTTGCCCGCCTTTGTCGTGCTGTCAACCCTCACGATGGCCCACGCATCGACTCCCGTAAGCTCGCCCTTGGCGCCCTTCTTGAGGTATGAGGGCCTCTCCCGGGTGTCCTCCGCGAGAGCCTCCGCATCGAAGAGGCCACACTCGACGAAGCCGTACTCGCCCAACTTGATCTCGGTGCCCCCAGCGACGACGGCCGCAGCGGCACCAGATCCCGTCACGGTCGCCTCGGCGGGGTCGTGGTCGGGCGCCTCATCCCACACGCATGCCGACAGATCCTTCGGAAGGTCACAGAACATCCCCTTCTGGGGGATGTAGAGGGAGCGGTACGTGAAGTGCGGGTCCTCCTGGCTGGCCTTCCGCTTGTTGTTTGCGGCCTCCATCTTGAGCCCCTCGAAGTACGATGTGAGGCGGTCCTGGGCCTTGGCACCTCTTTTGTCAACGTAGACGGTATCGGTGATGAGCTCTGCCTTGGTCAGGTCAATGGTGAGAACCTCCTCGGTAAGGAAAACCTCGAACTCGCCAGCCGTGTCCCCGAGGACAGTCTCAGAGCCGTGCACCAGACCGCGGATCTGAGCGACAGGGGCGTTCTTGTCCTTGTAAAAGCAACGGGCGACGCCGAACCTCTCCACGTGGTCCCCATCGTCAGTCGTGCAAGGGCCCACGAGGACGTCGCCACATCTGATCGTCCTGCCGTCAATGGTGCAAGCCGCGAAGATTGCCTTGACACCCTCGGGGAGGCCATCGGTCTTGTGCTGGGACTTGAGCTCTACCTTGCGCTTTCCGCTCGTCTTGACGGTCGGCAGGGGAGCCTTAGGTGCCTCCGCCTCAACGAGGGCGTCCTCGACAGCGGCGTCCTTGTCATTGTCAACGAGCTCATCATCCTGCTCACGTTCAGCCTCCTCACGGTCGATTTCCTCAGCCGTCTTCCCAGTTGTCTTGTCATACTTGAAGCGCGTGTCGTAGTAGCCCTTGAAGAGCCCCTGCACGAGCCGCGTCGCCGTGGCCTCCATTGGCTTGCGAGCCCCGGACAGGCGGTCCTTCATTGGGTTTGCAGCACGAGGGGCACCCCCCTTCCTCTGTTTCTCCTTCACGACGAAGATCTTGTGATGGCGGCACGACAGCATATGCTCCCGGAGGTTCTTCGCGAAACCCGAGTCGTGGATCTCCTTGGCGCTCTCCTCGCACATGCGAAGGAAGATCTGCCCATGGACGGTGAGGAACTTCTCGACGCTGGGGATGTGCTTGGAGATGTAGGTAAGGGCACCCTTCTCCTCAGCAGCTAGGGCCTTGACGATGTCCGCCAGAGAAAGCCTCGAGGCCCTGCGCTGCCCCTGCATCTTGGCAATGATCTGCGCCCCGACCCTGGCGCACTTGAGCACAGGCTCGAAGAACGCCTTGTAGGCGGGAGCAGGCTCCCCAAGACAGTACCAGCCGAAGTCGGTGCGGACAAGGATGAAGACACGGTTGCCGTCGACCTGAGACGTCCACTCGCGGATCGGCGTAGTGAACGTCCTGACGCCGAAGCTCTCGTCATCCTGCGGTGGCTCGTCGACGGCCATGGACCCCACGCTGTCACTCCCGAAGCCACCAGAGCCAGAGCCAGAGCCAGAGCCAGAGCCACCCGGTGCAGAGTTGCCAGAGCTGGAGCCCCCAGAGCCGCCAGAGGGCGCAGCTGGCGTCTTGCCCGCCGGTGTCTCGCTGCTCTGGAAGCAATGCCCGAAGGAAGCGTCCCATTTGCAGAGCTGCAGGGGGATCTCCATGCCCATGGTGTCGTCCATGTTCTGGAAGTCGCCTGAGATGAAGAGGGGGGTGTCCCTGTCGACGCCCGCCCTCATGGGGGCCATCTCCAAGGATGCGGTGATTCTCTCGGCGTCGTAGATGTGGAAGTTCTTCATCAGGCGCTTGGGGAAGTAGGCGATGTCGCAGTCGATGAGCGCCTCTTCGTCGATGGTGAGGAACTCGTCCATCTCGTCCGTGCCTTGGTACTCGTTGGGAGAGGGGTAGTCGTGGGCGATCTCGGACCAGTCGACATGCAGGTACTGGTCGCCCGTCACGTCCTTCGTCTGGTTGCGGCGGCTAGCCTGGTTCCGCTCCTTGGCCTCGAGGCGCATAGCCATCGCCAGGTCTTGCATCTCCTGCTCAGACTGGGGCTGCTCCCGCTTGCCATTCTCCGCGATGCGGACCCCACCGGAACCGTCCATGACGCGGTATCCGAGGCCGTTGGCGAGCTTCTTCAGAGTCTGATAGACCTCACACTTGCGGAACACCATCTCAGCGCGGTCGGCCTCCTTGTCCAGCTGGGCCACGATGAAGTTGGCATTGAGCTGAAGGGTCTCCTGCACTGTGCCGAAGTTCTTGTTCAGCCCCTTGCGCGCGATGGTCGACTTGACGTCGTCGATTGAGGCGCTCAGCTTGCCACCGAGGTCCGGGTTGAGGGCGAGCACGACTTCATTGGCGACCGCGGCCTGCTCCATGAGGGAAAGGAAGACGGCACGGTACTTGTGCGAGGGGAGGACACATGTGTATGCGGCACGCTCAGTCTTGAGGACCAGCGTGGGGCCGTCCTTGGAGAAGGCGATGTCCCACTCTTTCAGGGCACCCAGGTCAGCGACCCTACGGCCGGCATCCTTGGCGAGGGCGCCGGTCCCCGCGGGGTACACTACACCACTCAGGGTTGGCCGAGAGGGGCCCTTGACCTTCTTGCCCTTGGCTGGGGGGGAGTCGTTTTCCTCGTCTGAAGTCGAGTGCCCGAGGGTCTCGACGGGCATGGTGGTGCCCTTGGCATCCACTAGGTAGAAGTCGGAAAGGCGACGGCAGCTGTTGCTAGGGTTACCAGCAGAGGTCTGCAAGAGCAAGGGGGCAGCGCTGAGCTCAGCGTGTGATTTGGGCGGAAGGGCCAGGGTTAGCCTGCGGGGCCACGGTCGTCTGTTGGTCAGCGCCAGATCTCTCGCTGGGAGAGGTGTTGCTAGAAGCCAGACTCGGGCAAGTTCACCTGCTCGAGAGCCTGCTCCTCCGTGTCGACCTCGGTGATCTCGGCGACGAGCATCTTCTCCGAGGAAGTGACCTTCAGGTCGCCCACTTCCTTGTACGACTTCTCCTCGACCTCGCGCCTGTTCCTGGCATTGGCTGCGAATTACATTTCAGGTTCCTAACCCAGCGTTGGCATGCGCAGGGGGCAGCAGTGCAGAACAGCGCGCGGGGAGGCAAAATGTAACTCCCGCCATCCAAAAAATGGTTCGAAGTATAAGGCGCCGAAGCAGCACGGAACTATCTTTTCTGGGATCGTCAGGCATCAGAGCGCCTTGATTGTGTTTCTAAATGCGCAGTTATGTGAGACATCGCAGCAAAATACCCCATTTGAGTCCGCAATCGGCACCGTCCTGCTTTGGGGGGGAGGTGGGGGAAAGACGCCGACCGCGCAGTTCCTCCGTACACCAGGGTTAATTGATTGCCGCGTCCTAACTGTCATGCACTGAACGTCGTGTCTGAGTCGCATTCGTTCACCCGGAGGTCCCCATAGATGTCGCAGACGATCTTCCCCCCATCTGAATCCACTCACCGATGGGGGCGAGGATTTCCCCGTCGCCGTCAGTCTTGGCCTTCTTCGCACCCTTATCCGCAACGCCGTCGGCCACACGCTTCCCGCGCGGGGTCTTGGCCTTGGTCGGGGGCGCCATGCTGAGCCCCCGCACTGCTTCCGAGAACGAGGAAGTTCGCAGAAGCCGGCTCCCTGGGTGTGGTCGAACGCACGATGCTGCCACCGGTCCGTGGGTTGTGGCAGTAGGTGGGGAGGGGGGGGAGTCTTTGAAGATTTGTTCGCGGGCCGGTTCGGCCGCGCCGACGAGCTGTTCTGATGCTTCGGTTTGCGGCCGTGCCAGAACGGCGACCAGCGTCGGGGGGGGACGCCCTGGGTTACAATGGACGATCGGCGGGGAGGGCCAGAAGAGATCCGGATCCGCTCCGCACGTCGCAAAAGTCACGCGGGACAGAACTCTTCGCAGTTTGCACAGACGTTGATGATGGCCCGTCCGTCCGGGTCGAACGCCCTGGCGGACCCATCCTTGGCCTCGTTCCTCCAGGCCGAGCGGGACCTCGCTGCGGAGGAGACACGTTTGGGTGGCGCTCTGCACAGGTGCGCCGGTCATTCGGGTAGAAACCTTTCCATCGCGGCCCGTGGCGCAAAGGGATCCCGGATGGAGTGGAACCCAGGCGCACCGGCCGTCCAGGCCAGCCCCCAAAACAACAACGGCCCCGACACCTCGGCACCGCCCTGCCGCTCGCTCGCAGGGTGAGGAACCTCATGGACGAGCCCAAGGGCGAGAGACCCCCTGCTGAAGCCTCGACGATGCGGACGTCGGCGCCGAGGTAAGCGTTTCTCGCAGAATCGAGCAGCGTTGTTCAAGGGGAAGGGGTGGCAGCCAACCTGAGCTCCTTTCGTTGTGTCCCTGCGAGGCGCAGGAAGCTCGAGTACCCGACGCCGAGGGCGTCGCCAGGGAAGAGCCCGAAGCAGAGGGGATCACCAGTTCCCCGCGGGGTCACGAGACGAGCGGGCGAACAGGAGAAACCACTCGCCTCCCTGCCCTCAATCGACGCCCACGTGTCCGCTGCACCCACCGAGCGCACGGCTGAACCCGGTGAGGACGTTAAGGCCGTGGGCGACGCGCTGAGGGCGTACATGGCGGGGATCGACAAAAGAGTCGCGGAGGCTGCTGCCCATCTGGCGGATGGCCCTCCCTACGACCGCCCACTCGTACCGCCTGGACAGGAAGGGCATGGGGACCTCGGCCTTGAGGGGCACGTGGCCCTTCTGAGCAACGACAGGGAAATCTCCACCTCACATGGCGTCGCTGGCACAACTGGCGCTGCCCCTGTCCCGGATCAGGCGCTACTTGAGGACCTGGTTGTGTATAATGCCCTCGAATCGGCGCTGATCGAGGCGCGAGCCTTCATGGACCGGGAAGCGATCAACGACGGCGTGGCTGCACGGGTCCCGTGGAACCGCGTGCACGAGGCCTCGGACAGCGACGACGACTCGGGCGCGAGGGGCGGGGGGGCATTCGAGACGATGCCTGCGACTGCGGCAGTCTCGGACGGGACCCTGGCGACTTCCCGCGACGACACCTCCGATGCTCCACGGCAGCGGCGTGGGCACAGCAGCCCGAACGTGGGGGGCACGCACGGCCCGGCACTCAACGGGATCCCAGATACCGACGACGTGCTGGAGGACCGACTCCTGGGGGCGCTTGAGCGGCTGCAGAAGGTGTGCAAGGGATTCAAGGGCATGGCGGGAGGGGGGGGGGGGCCTGCTGCCGCAGGTACCTCGGCACCGCGCCGTGACCTCCCGACGTGGCAGCATCGTCCCGTCGACCCGCCGCCGAAGGCACCGTCATTCCCCGAGAGGGTGAAGGAACGGCTTAGGGAGATCCAGGCCCCCAGAATTAACCGACTTCAGGCGGAAGTGGACGCCTACCGGCAGGAGGCAGAGTACCAAGCCCACCAGCGCAACCGTCTCCACCGGGCGCACCACGCCCACTACGACTCGGCGTCCCCCGGGCACCACTACGACCCGACGGGGACCTATCCGAGGCATCCCGTCTCGCCGCACAAGACAGCAGCCGCCGCGGCCACCAATACGAGCGTGATGGCTGTTGAGGTGCTGGCGCAAGGCCCGAAGGACCCGACCGAAGAGGTGCTCGAGAGGATCGCCGGGGTTCTCCGGGGCAGCAGGGAGATCAGGGAGCAGCAGGAGCAGGAGCGCATGCTCCGCCAGCTGGGGGAGGTGTACAACCGCCCCGTCTTCGTGACGCACGAGCGTGCCTCTGTCGGACGGGGCGTGGCACAGCCAGAGGTGGGCGTGGACCCTTACTACTACCATCGCCAGGAGGCAGTACCCGGCGGGCACGCTGAGCGCGCCTACTTACGCGGGCACCGGGGCCCCGCAGCAGAGCCGAGCAGCTCTGTGGTGGCTGACACTTCGTCCCACGGCCCCTCGGTCCACCACAGCCGCTCGTCTGGCTCGAAGACGTCGCCCTCGAAGGCGGGGGGCAGCGTAGCCCACCCGGCACCCTCCTCTGACGGAGGCGACACGAACGGCGGACCTCCCGCATATTCGCAGCCTTCGTCGCCGATGCCGGACAGCAAAAGCTCCTCGGCCTCCGGGGGCACCGGCTCGCGCGCCAGCAACGAGCTTCTCCGGCTTCGGGGCGGAGCTCCGAGCACGATCGTGTCTGAGTCCAGCGGACAGGCCCCCCTCTCAACGGCATCTCCGTCCCGCCAGATCGGACTCCCGCCACGGTCGCGCCCCGGTGCCGGCGGTGTGTCGTCAATTTACAGCACCGCATCGCTTCCCAAGGCTCTGCCTGCGGTGACGAGGGTGCTGTCGCCCTGGATGGCGGGGACCCCTCCGCCACCGACCATCAGGCGCGGCGACGCCAGCGTGACCTTCGCGGCGCCCCCCAGCAACCCAGTCGGGGTGTCGCCGTCCCTCTTCCCCAGCGGCGGTTACTCGAGCGCTCTCACGGGGGTATCAATGCTCAACACGTCGTCAGAGCTGGGGCGGTCGCGGAGGGGCCGCGGAGAGGAGGCCAGGCAGCGGCTGGACGCGCTGGTCGGAGGGATGATCGACAAGTGGGACAAACGGATCGCCTTGCTCGACAGCTAACCGCGCTTTGGAACCCGGTCGCCGGACAAGTCATGACACCGCGAGCCATCACGTGGTGGCCGGTCGGGCCGCTGCATCAAGCGTAGGGGCAGTGCCCCCTCCCGCTTGAAGCCACCACAATAGCTCGGACACCTGGCGCCCTCTGTTCTGTGCGGAACATGAGCGAGTAGGGATGAACGGGGACGGTAACAGGAACCGTAGCGCGTCTCCCGGGCTCCCCGGACCGCCAAAGAAGGTTTGGGGAGGGCACCGCGAGGTCAGTGACTTTGCCTTGCGCATTTCCCACCAGGATTGGACATACCTTAGGCTATGACGAGGAAATACAGCTCTGCACAAGCGCCAGCTGTAGAATATGAGCCAGAATCTGGGCTAGTGAGCGCCCCTCCATCGCTCAACGATTGAGGGGAATACGCACTGATTCTTATCTCTGGCGGCGATTGCAGGCGGAGCCCCCGCGCTCGCGGTCGAGATCTCGGTCACGCGGCAGGGGGAGGAGGTCGACGAGCCACGCTCGCAGCATGAGTGCAGCGTCGCCCGACCGAGCCAGCGAAAGGGAAGAAGGGGAGGTGGAGGACGGGGAGGTGTTGGTCGACGACGTGGGGAAGGGTGGGGCGAGGGGGCGGGATGACGCCCGCATTCTCGCGGAGAGGGGTCGTTCGCCCTCGCGCCCCCGTGAGGACCGGAGGCGAGACGGTCGCAGGGGACGGCACCAGGACCCAGGACATGGGCACGGCGGGCGTGAGAACAGCAGGGAGCGCGGGGCTCGGCGAGAGACGGACGGGAGAGAGGACAGAGGCGCTGGGACTCGCGACGGTAGGGTTGCCGGCCGCGAGCGGGACCGGGACTATTGGGGGCGCAGGGAGCGGAGTCGGTCCCGGGAGCGCTTGGACCAGGACTACGACAGGCGAGACCATCACCGGCACGACCGCAGGGACAGGGACAGGCGCGACCGCGGGGGGATGCGGGAGCGGGGTAGAAGGGACGAGGGGGAGGACGCCGCGCCCCTCGGCGACGAGGTGGCCGAGAAGCTCGAGAGAGCGATGGCCGGTGAGGAGCGCGACCCAGAGAACGACGAGGCCGAGCGGCGCAGGCAGGCCCGGCTGAAGCGGCTTGCCGAGATCAAGGCCAAGCACGCCGCCAGGGGGGCAGCGGGGGAGGCGCCCGGCGACCATGCCCCGGGCGGAGGGCCTGCGCTGCCAGCCCCTGGCGCGCGGGAGAGGTCGCCTGTGGCTCCCGTAATTGAGGAGCCGAAGGCACCCTCGGCGGTAGCAGAGGACGAGGACGAGGTGGATATCTTCGCGGCCACGCCCGTGGACGTCGGCGCCGTAAAGAAGGGCGGGAAGAAGAACGCAGGGCTCGTGGACGAGTATGACGACGCGGAGGGGTACTACCGATGGCGGACGGGTGAGATGCTGAACGACCGGTACGAGGTTGTGGCGACATTCGGGAAGGGCGTGTTCGGGTCCGTGCTCAGGGCCAGGGACCACGGGGGGGCTCTCACCCTGGGGGGGCTCCGCCCGGAGGTGGCGATCAAGATGGCACGGTCGAACGACACCATGTTCAAACAGGCGCAGTCGGAGCGCGCCGTCCTGGCCAAGCTGGCCGGCACCGACGTGGAGAACCGGAGCCACTGCATCCGCATGCTCGACTACTTCGACTTCCGGGGCCACGCGTGTCTGGTGTTCGAGTCGATGGAGATGAACCTGCGGGGCCTCGTCCGCAAGGTCGGCCGAGGCATTGGCCTCAATCTCGGGGCGGTGCGCTCCTACGCTGTACAGCTCCTTATCTCGCTCCGGCACCTGCGTCAGAACGGTATCCTGCACGCCGACATCAAGCCTGACAACATACTGGTATCCGCGGACCACACGGTGGTCAAGATCTGCGACTTCGGGAGCGCCATGTTCAGGTGCGCCCCGCCCGCGGGGGGGGCGGTGCCCCGCAACCCCTTCCGGCACTGCCCCACAGACGCGTCGCCGCCCCTCCTGCCCGCAGTGGGGACAACGAGATCACCCCATACCTCGTGTCGAGGTTCTACCGCGCCCCCGAGGTCATCCTCGGGCTCCCATACGACCACCCTATGGACATGTGGGCCGTGGCGTGTGTGCTGTACGAGCTGTTCACGGGCAGCATCCTCTTCTCAGGCCGGACGAACAACCACATGCTGAGCCTTTTCATGGACCTCAAGGGCCCGTTCCCGAAGAAGATGCTGCGCAAGGGGGCCTTCCGCGACCAGCACTTCGAGGGGGAGCCCGGGTTCGCCTTCTACCTTCTCGACGTGGACCCAGCAACAGGGCAGCCCATCCGCCGGGTCATCCACTCGCCGCAGGCCAAGGAAGGCATGCGCGACCGGCTAATGGGCCTCACGGGGAGCGGTGGCAGCCAGCGAAAGGCGGTCGTGGCCTTCGCGGACTTCCTGGACAAGATGCTGGCGCTCGACCCAGACAAGCGGCTGACGGTGGCCCAGGCCCTCCGGCACGAATTCATCCAGGGGCCTGAGAAGGCGCCGGAGCGGGACGGGGGGCGTGACACGGCGAGACCAGGGGCAGCGAGGGAGTGAGCCCTAGGCCCGGCGGCGCGGCCGCTTCAACGCGTCACCCGAACCGTGGCCGCTGGCGCCGTTCGCTCCCGTCCCCCTCCGCCTCGCGCTTCCTCCCTGGCCAGCTCGGGCGGATCGCCGCGTTGTCGATCATGTCCAGCACCGCCTCGGGATCCGGCACGCACCCCTCGTACGCTGCAGCTGGCGGGAGGAGGCTCAGCAGCACCCCGACGGGTCCCCCGACCGTGTCCCTCTCCACGCTCGCCCTCTGTGGTGGCTCCCTCCCCCTCCCCTCGGCCCTTCCGGCCCTGCCCCCGCCCGGCTCTGGCCCGCGCGCGGGGCCCACCGCAGTCGCCCCCTCCCCCGCGCCCGCGGCCGGGGCGCCCGCCCCCCCCTGTACGAGGCCCGTGAGGCGGCGGAAGTGGACCCGCTGCACACTGCTGCCCGGGAAGACGTTGAAGCGGTGGTAGCGCATGACTAGGCACGCGTACCGGTCGAGGTCGGGGTCGACGGACCAGTCGCCCGAGAGACTCTCGGACCTCTTGGCCTCGAGGTCGACGAGCAGATCGGTGTTGCCCAGCTCGACCTCGAGCCGCATCCGGACGTCCCACATGCCCGGCCGGGCCTCTGGGGGGCACGCGTCGAGCGCCCGCTCGCACACGTTCCGCGCGTTCGTGTCGTCCCCCTGCCCCAGAAGCCACTTGACGTACTGTTCGACGAAGCCAGGCTCCCCCAGGTGCCGCTTGGCGCCCAGCTCGAACACGTTCCGAACGAACTTGGTGTTGCGGTCGTGCCCCCACTCCATGAGCGCCGCGGCCGCGTAGACAGTCCAGGGGCACGTCTCCCAGCCCTTTACCGCGCGCTCCACGAAGAGCTTCCTCGCCCCGCTCATCCCCTCGTGCCTCCTGACGAAGTGGAGGTACTGGACGAAGGCCTCTCCCGCCCCCTCCGTCGTCAGGGCGCCCGAAGCGGCGTGTACCGCCACCGCGCCCCTCGTCCCCACGCCCGCCAGCCGCCCCGTTGAGGCCCCCCCCGCGCCCCGCATGAGGTCCTCGTACACAGCCTTGGCCTCCTCCAGTTTTCCGCCCTTCTCGAGAATCTGGGCGCGCAGCAGTTTCAGCGCGAGGCATCCCGGGCACGCGATCGTGGCCCTCGCCAGCACCGCCATGGCGGGGCCCTCCCCCCCCCCGTCGGCGGACATGTGCCAGCAGACGTACCCGTACCAGACCTCCGGGTGCCGGTAGAGCTTCCCCAGCACGGTCTCGAAGGCCAGCGACACCCTGGAGACGAGCGCGGGGCCCTCGAGGCGCTGCTTGTTGGCCCTCTCCAGGGCCAGCACAGCCCGGCAGGCGGGGACAACACCCGGCCCCTCCCGCCCGGGAAGGACCGCCAGGGCGTCGCTCGGCATGCCCCCGTACACCCTGCTCCTCTCGGCATGCAGCATGCGGCAGAGGTTGACCACCGGCTTCTGTTCGTCGACCATCTTCTTCGACATGTCGGCGCTGGCGCTGGCGCCCTGCTCCCACCGCTCATACTCGCGCCACATGCCGTCCAGGGAGCCGTGGGGTACCCCGAGGGCCCGGCGGTACGCCTTGCGGACGGCCTCCCTCTGCGCCGCCTCCTCCTGCCCCGGCACAGCGAAGAGCTTCTTGTGCTCCGGGGTCCCCGGGGCCACGTCCCGGAGAAAGGCGACATACTCCTCCCAGAGGGGCCCGGAGTCGGGCGCCTGCCCGACCCGGTCGCAGGCGAACTCGAGCACCTTGCGCACCTGCACGAGGCCGTCCCCCCCCCGCCCCTCCTGCGACTGCTTGATGATCCTCACGTACGTCCGGTACAACCCCACGTGCAGGCAGTGCATCAGGCACCTGGCGAAGACCCCCTTGGCCCCGTTGATGTTCCCGCTCGCCGCCTCTGCCTCGGCCAGCTGGGTCCACAGCTCCCCCGCCGCCGGGAACGTCAGGAGCGCCTCCTCGAGCCCCGCCTTGTAGGCCTCCCGGGCCTCCTCGGCCCGCGCGGGGCCCTTCCCCCCCAGGTCCTTCAGCTCTCCCAGGAGCGCCCGCCACGCCGCGGCATCGTAGCGGTCCGCGCCCAGGGCCCGCTGGAGCCCAGCGATGCGGGCGCCCTGCGCCGCATTCATCAGGTGCGAGGGGGGGACGCACTGTAGCGCGTAGGCGGACGCCCTCCTGATGTCGGCCTCATCCGCCCGCACCTGGTCCACGAGCGGAGCGCCGGGGAGCGGGCCGTCCAGGTCGCACGTCGGGCCCTCGAGAGCCTTCTGCGGTAGAAGGGGAGGGTGTTGGGCGAGGGTGTCGAGCTCCGGGCGTCTGGGGAGGGCAACGACGGCCCCGTGAACGCTAAGACGGGGGCGGTTCGGTCCCGAGTACAACATCGGAACGCGAGATCGGGAGTGCCGCATCATCCCCGGGGCGGAAAACGCGGTGTTTCGGCGCCCGTCCCTTCTCCCTCACCTGCCCCTCTTCGTGCTCGTTCGACTCCTTTTCTGGGAACGAAGGGCGCTCCTCGCCACCCTGGCCCGCCGCATCCGGTGCTAACGGGGGGTTTGCGCCGCCCTCGGCCTGCGTGTTGCTCCCGGGAGCCGGGTTGGCCTCCGGCTGGGCAGGGGGTGCTGCCCCGCCGGGAGCGGGGGCAGCCGTGCCGGTTTCAGCGGCGCTGGGATCCATCGAAACAGCAGCGACGCGAAGGATCCCCGCAGGAGCCCCCCGAGCGGGTTTAGTGGGTGCTGGCTGGTAAAGGGCCTTCGCGGTGCGGGGTTGCTCAACGATTGCTCCGAGCTGCCCCCGGATGGGCAAAAGAAACCAGCGTCCCGGGATAACGTGCTCGCGCTTGCTTGTGGGCACTTGGGGCCCCTGTGAACGTCTTTGCGACCTCGAGGGAAGAAGAAGAGAGAGATACTATCACAACGTGTCTCCTGTATGACCGACTGCGACTTCCTGCGATTCCGACTACCATTCCGGCACGGGAGAGCATGC
>Ga0181583_10000737_pt1 | contig 23830 bp, 13 predicted proteins | sample 071ome_31_FD_132461 | JGI IMG/M metagenome (GOLD analysis project Ga0181583, IMG submission 132461) | Coastal salt marsh microbial communities from the Groves Creek Marsh, Skidaway Island, Georgia - 071405CT metaG (megahit assembly) | ecosystem: Environmental > Aquatic > Marine > Intertidal... | reverse complement strand
CCGTGCGCCTGTCCCCCCCCCCCCCGGCCGCCCCCCGCGGGGGTCCGGCCCTGTCGGCCCCCCCCCCCCCCCCCCGCCCCCCCCCCCCCCCGCGGCCCCCCCTCCCCCCCCCCCCCCCCCCCGCGTCCCCCGCAGGGCGCTGGCCGGACTTCCCGGGGTCTACCTCGAACGCGTTCCTGGACGGGCAGTTCTCCCGCGACCACGCCACCTTCCTGCGCTCCGTGTGCCGTTCCTCCGCCGACGGGCGCGCCGCCGTGGCGGTGATGCTGGAGCGGTGTATCAAGCCGCACGTCGACAAGCAGGCTCAGAAGGGCGGGGCGACGCCGGAGCCCGGGGCCGAGGCGGCCGACGAGGCCAGGGACGGCGCCAGGGAGGGAATGGAGCAGCCGATGTGGTGCGCGGGGGCGGAGGCGGCGGCGGCCCTGCTGAGCTGCCAGGAGGTGGTGTCGGGGGACCTGTGGGAGTCGTCTGTGAGGGGCCTCGTGAAGGCTGCCCTGCAGGGGAGCCCCATGCAGGTCTCCGAGGCGTGGCACGCCGCCATGCGCTTCGCCGTCGCGGGCCTCGTCAAGAGCGACTACCACTGGCGCCCGGACGGCACGCCAGCCGACGCTGCGGGCTCGAGCATGACCGAGGCGGGGGCCGACGCACTGGGGAAGCTGCTGTCCCTGGCGTGCGACAGGCCGACCGGCTACGACACGGTCCAGATGAACAAGCACGTCAGCAGATGTGAGGCGCCCCAGAGCACGAGCGCCCGGGACTTGGTGGGCCCCAAGGTGCCCCGGGGCATCTCGCCGCCACCGCCCTCTCCGGGGCCGCTCACCGTCTCCGCCGTATCCGCCCCCGCAGTGACCGAGATGTTGATGGAGCTCTGCCAGTCGGGCCTCCTGCGCTCCTCCGTTGCCGTGCCCATCCTGCGCGAGGCCATCCTGGTGTTCCGCGACTTCCGCGGGGAGCCCTTCCTTCGCGACGAGGTCTCCTCCCTGGCCGCGGAGACGTCCCGCCTCCTCATGCAGTCTCCCCCGCAGTCCGCCGCGGCGGCGGGCGGGGGGGTCGGGGCCAGGGCGCCCCGCAGCATCTCCATCACCGAGCGCCTGAAACACGAACTGGTGGTCTCCAGCCGGAGGGAGAGCGCCGGCGACTTTGCAGAGCTCGACGCGGCCGTCCTGAGCCAGGGGTCCCAGGGCGAGGGCGCCGCCGCGGGGGAGGGGTACACTGGCGGGTCGCTGGAGGAGGCGACGCTGTCGTCGGTCGAGGGCCTCGTGGACGGCGTGTGGTGGGTCCTCGGGACGATGCTGGAGGACCTGGAGGAGGGAGTGCGGGTGGTCCGGGAGAGCTGCGAGGGGGAGCGGAGGGAGGACGGCAGCGACGCCCCCGAGAGGCCCTCGGGGATGGAGCCTGCGGCGAGCGGGGAGGACGCGGACATGGAGGGCAACGGGGGCGGGGGCGGGCTCGCGCAGGAGCCGGCGGTAGTGAGGGCCACCGTGGCTGCCAAGAGCTTCGTCCGCTTTGCGGGGCACTGCATGACGCCCGCCCTGGCGCTGGCCCCGTTAGCGCTGCCGATGGTCACGTACCTCCAGGGGGTGCGCGACCCGCAGGTCCACAAGCTGAGCGTAGAGACGCAGCGCGCGGCGCTGAGCCTGTGCCAGGTGCCCCACCACGACGCCGCCGTGCTCACCGCCGTGGTCCGGTCCATGTTCGCCTCGTCCCTGTCCCCGCTCAAGGGGGTGGTGCAGTTCGCGCTGGGGAGGCTGTGCTCGCTGGCGATGCGGCACGTGGACGCGGCGCGGGCGGTGGAGGTCAACGGCCGGTCCCTCCTCCAGCAGGCCCCGCCCGGGGGCCAGGGGGCCCCCCACGCCCTGGTCGGGGCCGAGGCGCTGGCCGCCGTGACGGGCAGGGAGGGGCCCGGGGCGGGCATGGGGGTGGCGCTCCGGGTGTCCCTCCTGGGCTCCCTGCGCGCCATGTCGGACCCCCGCCCCGAGGTGCAGGTCACGGGGGCCTTCACCCTGACGGGCCTCGTGCGGCTGCTCCCGGCCGGGCTGCACCAGTGGCTGCGGGGGGAGTTCCTGGGCCGGGCGTCGGAGCTCCGGCGGCGGGTGAAGGGGAAGCGCGGGAGGGAGGGGGAGGGCGCGGAGGAGAGGCAGGAGCTCCTCGCGGCGATGAAGGGGGCGGTGCGGGGGCTGGGGGCCTTCGTGGAGGCCTACCCGTTCGAGGTGCCCGAGTGGATGCCCGGCGTGGTGAGCGAGCTGGTGCGGTGCGGCCTCGCCGAGCGGCGGGTGCGGCCGCTGGTGACGGGCACGCTGGCGCAGCTGCACAAGACGCACGAGGAGGAGTCCGGCATGGCCGAGCTCCGGAGGTACTTCAGCGAGGACGACTGGGACAACTTCCGGAGCCTCGCCGCGCCTGCCAGCTACTTCTGCTGAGGGGGGCTGAACCCTGCCGGCGGCCCCTGGGGAGCTTTCAGCTCTATGCGAACAGGTGCTGGATCCCCAGGAGGGCCTGCACGTCGTCCGACTCGTACACGACGATGAACAGACACGCCGTTAGGATCAGGCCCAGCGCCGCCTTGCGCACCAGCCCGCCGGCCTGCTTCTGGGGGCTCCCGGACCCCCTCGCCCTGCTGTCCCCGTAGCGCTCGGCCAGCCCGCCCAGGACCATGGACACGACCACCATCGTGACCAGGCTGGAGAGCACCGGCACGTTGAACAGCATCGAGTAGTCCCCGTACGGCGCGGTCACCAGCAGCATGTTGGACCGCGCCTCCAGGTGAGGGACCCGCCCGCTGGCCCCCGTGGCCGGCCCGTCTGGCATCGTCACGAACCGGGGGGCCGGGCCCACCGTCCCGCCGTCGCCGACCACCACGCGCGCCGGAGGCACCTCGTAGCCCCTCGCCAGGTCCGCCGGCGTCTCCTCGGACCCCATGTGGAGCTTCTCGACCTCGAAGCTCAGGCGCAGGGTCGTCACCCCGCCCAGGTCCGCGGACCCCGTGCACAGCGCCACCGTGTGCGACCCCTCCCTCGCGTCCGTGTTCGCCCGGTACACGCCCACCCACGGCGCCGCCCCGCCCCCGGGCCCGCCGGCGGGGTCCTCGTCCCTCTGCGCCACCGCCAGCAGCAGCGATGCGGCGTCCCACTCGGCCCGGTCCCCCCCCCCGTCCCCGACGGCGAATCGAACCGTGCTGAGACGGGGGTTGAGATTCCACGGCAGCACCTGCCTGACGCAGGCCGAGGTTCCCGCGACGAACGCATCCGCGGCGACCACGTCCAGCGCCAGCGTGGCGTACGCGGGACCGTCCGCGGAGAGGTACTGCGACGCTCGCAGGCCGCCCCGGAGCGCCACGCGGTCCCCCACGGCCGCCTGGCTGCCTCCGGCCAGGCTCTCCTTCCCCACGAAGAGCGGGGCGTCCACGGCGAGGGAGCTGCACCCGAGGTGCTGCGGGCGGTACCCCCACCACCGCGTCGCCGCCGCGCCCCTGCACGCGATGTGCGCCCGCAGCGTCGACCCGCCGACCGCCGGGCACCCCAGCAGCTCGGCGTTGTCGAAGTGGTGGGAGACCTCCCGCTGCACGTACAGGCCGGTGAGCCAGCGCAGGTGGTCCCGAGCGACCTCGGCCTGCGTGGCGTACGGCTCCGAGAGGCCGGCCAGCACGTCGCCCTCGGCGTCGGGGAACACCGCCACGAGCTCCACTACCGCCTCGCGGCGCCCGCCCCCGAGGGCGGCGGCCGAGACCCGGAGAGACGCGAACTGCGCCCTCCTTGTGACGGCGTCCGCCGTGATGAGCTGCCCGACCCCGGCGGAGCGCCCGCAAGGGGTGGCGTCTGCCGCGCTGCGGAGGAGGTTGGAGGTGAGGGCGACGCGGCCGATGTAGACATGGCCGCAGGTGGCGCCGTCGGCACCCACGGGCCACGCTGCGCCGCCGGCCTCCCGGGGGGAAAGGCACGGGCCCAGGGCCAGGCTGGGCAGGTGCGTCAGCCCGGGGATGCCCATGGCGCTGATTGACGCCACCGCAGACTCGAAGCACCGCTCTTTGTCGGCCTGGGAGCGGCAGGGGCCCTCGCCGTCGGCGCCCCCTCCCCCGGCCGCAGGACGAAAGCGGACCTCGACGGCCGACCCGCCAGGCTGGGTGGGGGTGCCCGGGGGGGACGTCCACGACCCGTCCCAGCTGCCCCTGCTTGCGGTCATAGCCACCTCGTCGACGTACTCGAGCGGGCGCCCCAGGGCAGGAGGGATCAAGTGCTCACACCGTACGTCGCCCTGTGTGGGGGGAGGGGGGAAGAGGGGCGCCTCCTAGGGGCGCCGCATCCGGGGGAATCCACCGATCACACAGTCAGTGCAGCGGAACAAAGACCCAAAGTGCCCACAGCTGGCAGAAATGGGGCATCCGTCCTACCCATCGGCGCGGATGTCGGGTTATGTCCGCGAGTAGGGGGGGGCGCCCACCTCCGAGTCCACATCCGTCACCATGCGGGCCCTGATAAGCACGCCGACGTGATGCCCAGAGGCATTCCACATCGCCGCGTACTCCTCGGCGCGCGATGCGCAGGAACTTGCGGAGGAGGCCGCAGGTGACATCTTGCAGCTTGATTCGGCAACTGTCCCACCCGTGGGAGCACACTCGCCGCGTGTTGTCTCCGGCGGCGGCGATTGAGACCACCGTTGACGCGAGGGAGATGCGGCGGCGCGGGGTGCTGGGGGGGGAGTTCAACCGGCAACTCTCAAGCGCCCGGCAGCCCCTCTCCCGGGAAGGGCCGCACCCGCCAGTCGGGTCAGGGCGCCGGGTTGCCCTCAGGGCAACGATGAGGCTCAGCCTCATGGGGAAGGCTTCCCCAGCCTCTCCGCGATGGGCACGAAGCCAGGCGTCCTGGGCTTGGGCAGCTTCCCCGTGATCGTGTAGTCGAGGATCTGCACCACCTGCTCCGGGTCCTCGCACACGGCCGAGGCGCTGCGGGGCAGGGACCACGGAGGCACTCGGGCTGGGCGGTCCTTGACCCAGGGCTGGGAGGGGGGCCTTACGACGGCGCGCTCGCCTGCCCGCGCACGCCGGCCGGCTCGCTTTCGCGCACAGCCCCGCGCATGGCCTACCCGGACGCCGGCAAGGCCCGCCTCCCGGCGCCTCCTGCGGGCGCCGCTCTCGCTAGGGCCGGGGGGGCGACTCACGCGGCGTTGACCTCCTTCAGCATGTGCTGCAGGGCGGGTGGGTGGATGACCACGAGGGGCTTGCCCATGGCGGCGGCCATCCCGGCGTCCATCGCGGCGTTCCACTGGCGGTACTTCTCCCCGAAGCGCACGACCACCACGTCCGCCTCCTCGAGCAGCGTCCGTGTGCGGATGCTGTTCATCTTGGCGCCCAGCATGTCGTAGTTGGGGCGCCTGCGGGGGGGAGCGGGCGGGGTCTCCGTCGGCGACGAGTCCCGCGCCGCCGCAGGGTGCCTCGGCGGGCGCCCCCAGCGGCCAGGGGGAGGGATGGCCAGGGGGGGGGATGGCCAGGGGGAGGGAAGGCCAGGGTCCTCCCCCTCACCGGTCCTCGTCGCCCAGGATGATCGCCCCGCAGTCGTCCGAGTCCTCATGGGAGGTATTCGGGCTCGTCACTACTACCGGAAGCCCCGCTTTCTGGATCCCCGAGGCTATCTGCTCCCTCCAATCGCTGTGGATTTCGCCCGATAGATACACCGTCCACTCCCTGGTTGGCGCGGTGGCGAAGGCGCGCCCACGGAGGACCGCGTTCCGCAGGGAGCTCAGCATCTCAAGCGACGATTGATTCAGGCTGGGGAGGTAGCCGGCATGGTCGGTGTCGCTGCTCGACGGCGACCTGAAGGGCGCCGGAGGACCCTCCGGGAGGGTCCCAGGGGCATCGGTCCGACAACAAGACTGACCGTGTTCAACGGCTTGGTGCGGGGCGCGCCGGGCGCCTAAATTTCCGCGAGGAGGGGCATTGGCGCGGCCTGGCTGCACAGCTCTACCGAAAACTACATCCTGAGCGCCCGCGTCGACTTGGGGCGCATGGCCACGAGGTAGACGTACACCGGGAACGCGAACTGGGTCCCCAGCGGGTGGCAGTGAACCGACGACGCGAACCGCACGTCCCCGCCCATCGTCATGTGAAGGTCTGCGGGACACGGGGCGCGGAGGTAGCGGTGAGCGCGGGCGGTTCCCGGGCGGGCGCCTGGCGAGGCGGGGGCGGGGGTGGGCCGTGGCCCCTTACCCGTGTTGAGGACGATCTCGGCGAGGTTTTCGAGGTCTCCGAAGGTGAGGTGAAGCAGCACGCCCTGGCAGTCGAACGCCGGGAGTTCCCGCTCCAGCTGCGCCCGGTGCATCCTGTGGATCTCCTCCGACACGGCCCGGGGGAACCGCCCCAGCATCTTGTCGTCGTCCGTGGCCGGGGCCGGGCCGAGCCCCGCCGTCGCGGGCCTGGCGTTGGGGATGTTGGCGAACCCCTTCTCGACCTCGCGGTGCACGTCCCGGAGCAGGCGCTGCGAGGGCGGGAGGGACGTCCCGTGTGACTCTCGGGGCCGCTGGGGGGAATGGCGCGGGGCGGCGCGTCGGGGAACGGGAGGTGCCCCCGGGGTGCACGGCCCCGGCTTACCTTGAGGATCTGGCTGCACTGGGCCTGCCGCCACGTGTTTGAGTTGAGGAGGTCGAGGCGCGCCTGGGCGATGATGTCGTGGACCTCTTCCGTGAGCTTCCTGGACAAGTCCTCGAAGAACTCCGGCGTGTGCTCCTGGTACACCACCTCGCCCTGCACCGACGACAGCTGGCGGGGCTCGAACGCGGAGCCCATCAGGGGCACCCAGAGGCGGGGGTCGTCGAGGTTCCACGACAGCGCCCACGGGTGGTCCCCGTTCTGCACGTTGGCCCATGCGTTGGCGCTGTTGAAGACCACCGACACGGACCGCAGCTCGCACTTGGGGTCGAGCACGTCGAAGGACGTCCCCTTGGTGGCGTTCCACAGGCGCATGCGCGACGTGTCGACGGCGCCCCCGTCGGCCAGCCCCGTCTTGAGGTCCTGGGGCTTCCTGGCCGCCCCGCGGGCCACGTGGTACCTCGAGGGGTCGTGCCCCCTCCCCGTGGTGAGCACAAAGTAGTCCGACGCGCAGGTGGTCGACGTCCCCGACACGACGAAGGCCTCCTCCCCGCGGTGGAGGAAATACCCGGCCAGCAGGCAGGCGTGCTCCTCCTCGTCCCCGGCGCCCAGGCGGATGAAGTCGCTGGCGGAGCACCACACGTCGTCGCGGTCCTTCTCCATGTTGTCGTCCCCGAGGAACGGCACGTGCGACACGAACCACGCCAGCATGCGCAGGCCCGTGAGGCCGGCGGGGGCGGCGCCCGGCAGCCATCGCGGCGGCGGGGCGATGGGCGAGACGTACCTGAGGGCGAGCACCGAGGTGCCCGCCTTGTCGACGGCCATGATGGACGCGCGGTTGCGGCCCTTGGTCCGCTGGAACACCTCCTGCTGCCACTCGGTCACCCTCAGCTGGAGGTCCTGCGACTCCCCGGCCCGCAGCTCGTCCACCGCGGGCTCCGGGTGCGGCACCTGTGGCGTGACCGTCAGGTACACCTGGGCGGTCGGGGCCCCCGACGGGTGCGAGACGTACCCGAGCATCCCGGGGGGGACGTCGATCTTCACCGAGCCCTGCAGGGTGCGCGCCTTGAAGATGGACGAGAAGGGGATCCGAAGGGACCCCAGGAACCGCCGCTCCATGGTGACGGTGATCCGCGGGTCCCCCGTGGCCGGCTTGTACTTGGACGTGTCCGCGCCGTCGCGGCCCGCGACCTGCCCGTCTGTCTGCACCGAGATCTCGTCGAAGAAGTTGATCGTGACGGGGTCGTCCAGCGCCCACAGGTACCGCGGGGACAGCTCCTGCCCCTGCTTGCCCTCGACGGGGAGCGTGATCGCCTCGTTGAACGAGGTGAAGCACCCGATCTGCGCCTTGGTCCTCGCGGCGTGATTCCCGAACAGGATCTCGACGAAAGGAGCCAGTAGGGTGGCCTCGTCCCCGACGCCGACGTACCCGGCGGCGCGGTCGGCCCCCCCGCGGGCCCTCACACCCTCCACGCGCATGGGCAGCGCTTCGACCGAAGACACCATCGCCACCAGCGACACGTCCCGCGTGGTCCCCGCGGCCACGACGTTGGGGCGCTTCTTGGCCGGCCGGAGCTTCGACCTCGGCCGTAGCGCGTCCTTGATCAGGTCCCCTACGCTCAGCCCCTTGGCGTCGATCCGGGGCTGGCTGACCACGTCGTCAGTCTCAACCGCGCTGCCCTTGAGCATCTTCTTCCCCGCCGCCTGGGCGAGGCGGATGTCGTAGCTGAACTCCTCCAGTAGCCGCGCCCGGTCCTGGATGATGCCCAGCGACGGCGCGTCGTGCGCCCGCCGCATCATCAGCTCCTTCTCGGCGAGATCCTCCTCCTCCATGCGGACCCGCAGGTCGCGCTCGGGGATGCCGCTGCGCTTGAGCAGCTTGTGGGTGTCGAGCTCCTGGATCTGCGCCTCCGAGATGGGGATGGCGATGCCCATGCTCTTGCCACTCTGAGACTCGCTCTCCCACCGCAGCTTGAGCATCTTGGCCCGTCGGCTCGCGAACACCGTGGTGCGCCCCACCCGGATCTCGGGCACGCTCTCCAGCCGAAGGGACCCCACCTCGGTCGGCAGCAGCGCCTCGATCTGCCCGCCGCCCCGCTGCAGCGACATGTCGCTGTGCTTCTTCAGCTCCAGCAGGTCGGCGTTCCGCGGGTCGTTCGGGTCCAGGCCCGAGCTGGCCAGCCACCGCATGATCCGCACCTGGCCAAAGTAGGCCGTGCGCGACTCGGCCACGGCCGGGGGGGGCGCGGGGGGCATCAGCCGGACCGCGCCGTCAATGAGGCTCAGCTGCGCCTCGTCGTCGGCGCGGGACCGCTCGAGGGAAGAGTCCAGCGCCGCCTGCTCCTGCTCCCCCGCCGCCTGCTGCGGCACCCACTGGCACCGGACGTAGCAGCACCCCGCGTGGGACAGCTCCCCGCGCCCTACCGTGGTGGCGCTCCCGCCGCGCAGGCTGCCCGCCGTGTCGGTCCCCAGGCGCGCGTCGAGGAGCACCTTGCTGGCGTCCCTCTCGGCGGCCTGCGGGAGGTGCGCGGGCCACTTGACCTTGAACGCCCTCAGGCCGTTGAACCAGTACGGGACTGGGAAGGGGTCGGCGGGGGGGGTCGACCCCGCCCCGGGGACGAAGACCCTCGCCTCCCCGACCACCTTGCCCCGGAGCAGGACCTGGACGCGCATATCCTCGGGCCACCTGTATACCACCAGCCCCAGCCGCTCCTTGAAGTCGGCGCTGAAGTCGGCCCCCAGCTCCACGGGCTCGGTGACGGCAACCGGGTGGATGCCTGACATCAGCCGGACCTGCACCTTGCTCCGCGCCATCTGGGCGGCACGGGTGGCGTGGTTGGGAGACGGCTCGTTCTTGTGGTAAAGGCGCGCCTCGAGGCGCTTCGGGTGGTACACACGGAACGGCCCGTCCCGGTGCACCTTCTCCGCGGCCTTCTGCAGCGCCCGCGACTGGGCCTCGGGGTGGCGGTTGGCGCGCCGGGGGCGGGACCCGAGCTCCTCGAGCTCCCTCCGTATCCGGAGAAGCTCCTCCCTGTCCCGCTCGTCCGGCGCCGACCCGCCGTCGACGATCTTCTGCAGCCGTTCCAGCTCCTTCTCCAGCCCCTTCCGCCGGTGCACAAAGGCGGCTAGGAGGGACTCGGTCCGGCGGAGCTTGAACTTCGACATGCCGGTCGGGGACGGGGGCAGGGTGAAGCGCTTTGGGGCGCGGTCGAGGCCGACGATCTCGTCCATCTCCGCCTCGGCCATGCGAATGTCCAGCGTGGTCCGCCGCTGCTGCTCGTGCTCGTCCTTCTCCAGGGGCGGGGCCGCCACGACCTGGAGGGCAAGGGCGGTCAGCGAGTGCCCCTGCATCTGCCGCTCCTTCTCCACCTCGGCGTAGATCGCCTCCATAGCCGCGCACGTGCGCTCCCGGTGCACCGCCTCCCCCTGCAACACGCGGCGGGTCTCCGCGACCCCCGCCTCGAGCTCCTTCACCCGCGAGACGAGGCGCTCAGCAGTCGAGGGGAGAGCCGTTGAGGCCAGGTCGAACAGGTCCCTCCGGGCGGCAAGGAGGTCCTCCTCCAGGGCCATAAGCTTCTGCAGAGCGGAGAAGAGGGGCATGGAGTCCGAGGGGACAAGGGGACGGGCCAGAGTTCCCGCGGGACAGAGGTGGGGCTGGCGGCAGGTCGGCCGACGTGCTCTCTCGGCCCGCCACTCACCTCCCAGTAGTAGCGCTCGAGGCCCACCGAGTCCCTCAGCTTGGCGTCGCGGTGCAGGGCGACCAGATGCGCGCAGAGCCAGTCCTCTCGGGCCATGGCCGGGTGCGCGTGCAGCTCTACCCTCCCGATCTCGACCTCGAGGTGGTACGAGGTGAACTGCGCAATCGCATTGGTCATGTAGGCGGGGCCGGCGTTCGCCACCTGCCGGTGGGCGGCCAGGGGGTCCCCCTGCTTCTGCAGTGCCACGAGCATCTTGCCCCCGACCTTCTTGAGCGGGCACGCTTCTTGCACCATGACCCCGTTCTCGTCGAACGGCTCGAGAGGGTGCCCGTCCCGCCCCTCCACCCGCCGTGCCATCTTCTCCTCGGCCGTCTCGCTCACCGCCTGGGCGCCTGCCTCCACGTCCGCGCTGCCGGGCGCGGGGGGGGCGCCCTCTCCCGCCTGGAGCAGCGCATCCTCGGCGGCAGTGGGCCCCAGTACCCGCCCGATCCCCACCATCCGGTCGGCGGGCGACTTGACGTGGCCCAGGAGGTACCCGCCCCGGTGGTGCTCCAGGCGCCTCTCCATCCGGTCCACGTGCGCGTCCTTGGACGCGGGCTTGCGGTCGATGTACAGGCCATACGCCTCCATCTTGAACCGCCCAGTCTTCCGCGCGGCCTCCCGCTGGGCTGTGGGCCCCCCGGGGGGGGCAGCGAAGACCAGCTCGTCCGCCTCGCGTGAGGCCAGGTGGGGCCGGCCGGCGGGGGCAGAAACCACCTGGGGGGGCCGGGACGCCATGCTCGAGTTCTGGATCTTCTGAGCCTTCTTGTCAAGCTTGGCGCCCCCCAGCGCGCCCGCCCTGGCGGCGCTCGCCTCGAACTCCTCCAGTTCCCGCGCCTCGCGCGCCGCCCTCTCCTCGTCAGTCTCCCCCGGGACCTGGTCGACGCTCAGCGGGGCCTCGCCCGTCTCCCCGGGGGGCGGGGGCACCGGCTGGCCCTGCTGCTGCGGCATCGGTGGCATCGTCCCCGCCCCCCGGAGGCCCGACATGGCCCCCAGGGCCTGCCCCAGGGCAGACGGCTGCCCCAGGGGTCCGGGGTACCCGGCTGGGGGTGGGGGCTGGCCGAACGCGGGGGCCAGCTGCCCCAGGTAGCCCTGCTGTTGGAACGGGTACTGCGCGGGCGCCGGCCCCGGGTACTGCGCGGGCGCTGAGCCCGGGTATGGAGCGAACGGGGCCGGGGGGGCGAACCCCCCCGCGGAAGCCGGGGGGTACCCCTGCAGACCCTGGGGCATCAGCGGGTTGGGCTGCGGCGGGTATGCGCCCGCGCCGGTGTACATCTGCGTCCCCGGGAGGGGCGGGGGCGGGCCGCCCGGGGCAAGAGTCGCTCCGACCTGGAAGCCCGGGAAGGGCTGCTGGGGGGGGTAGGCTGGGGGACCACCCAGGTACTGCGAGGACGGCACGCCGCCCGGGCCACTCCCCAGGGGCGGCATCCCCCCTGCGGGCCGAATGTGCACGCATCTCTCTGATCCGCCCGGCTGTCTACTGGTTCGCGACAGATGCACGCAAGGGGCGCGTCGAGCCGCGGCCGTGAATTCGAACTTCGAGCTCGGTCACCAACGAACACCGCGGGGGGAAAGTCACCTGGAACGGGGGCGTATCCCTGATTCGTGCCCTGCATGAGCCTACGAGGAGTACGTCCTAGACATACATGGGAAATTGGACGCCCTCGGGTGGGGAATAGAGGCGGTAGCTCGTGTGAAAAAGACCAGTCTAACCCCCACTCTCTGCTCGAGTCCCGCACTTGGGGCTGGATTTCCCGCTGTGAAACGTGGCAGGTCTCGGTTTTTGACAGTGAAAGACTCTCTCACCCGCATCTTGTGTACGGGAACGGCCAGCGTTGGGCGCGGGCAATGCCAGATGTCAGGTGTCTTCCCCCGCGAAAGCCTCGTTGCCCGGGCGAGTTTCTCCAGGCCTGCGGGCTCAAGTGGCGCCGTTGTTGCCGCAGTGGATCTATTAATCGACGAAGATTCCGAAGAGATACGATTTACTCGCGATTTTTGCCGAATTCGATCGTCCAACGAGCCCGCTTTGAAAGGGAAGCCGCGTGGAGCGCAGCGATGCAGTCCGCGTTCCCCGACCCCGCCTTCCTTACGAAGGAACAGCGGGATGCTCTCAAGTGCGTGCCCTCGTCCATCACTCCGCCACGTGTCCGCCTATCGTCGGATCTTGACGAAGTTTTTGTCGTCGCTTCTTTCGGTCGAGGGAGGACATGCGCCCCTTAGGCGTGCCGCCGGCTGGGATACCGGGGATTTATCGATACGAGTGCCGTGCGCTAGTATGGTCTATACCCGGTGGTAGTCCGACCGACCGGGAACTGCGATCGTGCGGCGCGAAATCGATCGACAACACCTTTTCAAGGGTAGCCTACAACCTCTCTTTCCCCCCCACCTCTCAGGGCCTACGTGACAGCCGAGGACAGCGGGATCCAGAATCAGTCGGACACGACCGTGAGGCTCCATGTCAGCCACAGCAACCTGAAGCAGACGAGGATGCAGGAGATCCGCCTGGACCGCCACATGACCATCTCGTCCCTCAAGCACAAGCTCATCAGCCACACCGGGACCAACCCGTCCGCCATGGTCCTGCAGCTGTTCGACGAGGTGGGCAACCTCATTGCGAGCGGGATGGAGGACAACAAGAAACTGGGCTTCTACTCGCCCGCCGACGGGTGGCGCGTGCACGTGATCGACACAGACCCCACGTCCGCCTCAGCCAACGGGTGGCTCGAGGACGTCAGCAAGGTGCGCCACCCTTGTCTCGCCACGGGCGTCGATGCCCTAGCCCTGACATGTCCCGCGCCAGCCGTCCGTCTACGCGCGCTGGAGGCGACCACCTGCCCAGCTAACGCACACGCCCTCCCCCACCCCCCCCGCCCACGTGCGCAGGTTGAGAAGTACGTCATGAGCAACGAGGAATACAACAAGCGGTGAGTGCCACGTGGCTGGTGCCGGGGCTACGACCGGACATGCTGTGCCTTCTTCTTTGACGACCTGCGCTGCAGCACCCCCCACCTCCACCCCTGCCTCTCTCGCCTTCGCGCAGGGAGAACACGTACAGGAAGTTCAAGCAGGACAAGCTGAAAGACGACCCTGAGTGGACGCTGGGTGAGCCTGGGGCCTGACGGCGTGCCTCCCCCCTGCTGCACTCAGCGGGGACCGCCGGTCAAGAACCGGCCAAGAACGCCTCCCTGCCGCCTCTCCGCGTTCGCAGAGAAGGAGCTCGCCAAGAGGAGGGGGGTCGAGTACGTCCCTAAGGTCTCGACCAAGATTGAGGACCCCGACTTCATGAAGGCGGAGGCGGAGGCCGTCCAGGTTGGGATGCGCTGCTCGTGCGAGCCCGGGGACCGGCGGGGCGAGGTGATGTTCGTCGGGAAGGTGGAGGAGCTGCCTCTGGGATACTGGGTGGGCGTTAAGTACGACGAGCCGCTCGGGAAGAACGACGGGAGCGTCAAGGTGAGCGCCCGAGTCATCCTCGCCCGCCTGCCTCTGCGCAGCCGCAGCCCCTCGGCGGCGGTGGCAGCAGCCGGCCCCCTTAACCCAGCGTCCCCCCTCTCCACGCAGGGCAAGAGGGTGTTCGAGTGCCCGCCCAACTTCGGGGGCTTCCTGCGGCCGGACAAGGTGAAGGTTGGGGACTTCCCCCCTGTGGAGGAGGAGGACAGCGACTTCGGGAGCGAGCCTGACGAGATCTGAAGGCCACATTGTTTGCGTATGAGACGTTAAATCCCACGCCGACTGCTCCATGGGCACCGGCTCGCCGACCCGCTCGACCCGCCGCGCGGCCACTGATGGCCGGTGAGGGCCTTCGGTCAACCCAAACCACTCCGAGTGCGGAGCCGGCGTTGATGTCCCGGACAAGGTCGGACCGACCCACTCACATGCTGACGCGTGGTCCCAAGCTGTCCATGAACTCAGAATGCTGCCGCCCTGATGGAGCAGCGTAGAGCTCTTCTAAAGTGGCGCTGAAGCCCGGGCAGCTGCGCATTTGGGAAAGCATCATCAGCAATTTAGTTCTACAGGCAGTCAGCTAGCGAAATGGTCGTCGGAACCAAGGTTCAGAGGCTGACGGGCCTCAAGTGGCTGAAGATGGTGGATGGAGCGGAAATCCTTTCGTCCCTTCCTGCGGCGGCAAGTTCACGCGCTTCTCTCCCCTCCCGCCCCCTGCAACACAGCCCACCCAAGTCCAAGCAGCCATGTTCGCCACTGCGACTACCCATCCCATGGCCCCGGGACCTTCGGCGAATCTCAATATCGGACCTCACATCTCGGCACACGTCTCGCCGCCGTCCGTAGCCTCGGCACTCTACTCGCTCGATCGAACGCCACCTTCTCGTTTCCATGACGTGAGTGCCACCGACCCCTACGCCGATTCACCGCAGGGGAAGCCCCTTGTCATCGAGCTGTGGGCGACGTGGTGCGGTCCTTGCCGTCAGATCTTCCCCCACCTGTCCGATATCGCCCGCAAGTTCCGCCCGCGGGGGCTGGTCGTCGCCGGCATAACGCAGGAGGAGGACAGTCCGCGGCTGCAGCAGTTCGTCGATCAGCAGGGGGCGGGGATGGACTACAACGTCGCCGTGGACGAGGGGGGGGCCGTGGAACAGCTGGCCGCCAAGGCCATGGTCCGGGGCATCCCGCACTCGTTCGTCTGTGACCGTGAGGGAACGATCCTCTACAGTGGGCACCCCGGGCAGCCAAGTTTCGAGCAGGCTGTGGCCAAGGCATGCGAGCACTCGAAGGAGACCCGGAGCAGGGAGGAGCTGGCTGCGTTGCCGGCAAAGGAGCTGAAGGCAATCCTGACGGGTCGCGGCATCGGGGTCAGTGACCTCGTCGAGAAGTCCGAGTTCGTCGATCGGATCCTTGAGAGGTGCACGTGATGTGTCGCACTCCAAGCGACTGCTACGTGTCGAATCCGTCTTGGGAGTAGCCCCAGATGTCGTCCGCCATCTCGCTGTCGATCTCGATGCGCTGCCAGCCCCTTGGCACCACAGCGACGCACGCGCGCACCACCACGCCCGACCCGCCCTCCATTGTCCCGTCTGTCGAGTCATACTGCCGCAGCTCCACCTCACAAACGCCGCAGCTCCCCGTGTTGCACCCGTACTGGATGTCGCACCCCGCCTTGTCCGCGAGGTCGGCGATGGGTGCCCCGGGCTTGGCGGTCACCGTCTCCCCCGTCTCCTTGAACAACACCTCAACCGTCTCTGCAGGTGCACAGCGGGGCATTGGCCATGTCGTCGGTCTAGACGACCGTACCCCACGCGCGACGCATAAGAGCCCTCCGACTAGCGTTCACTCCGCGGGCGAATGAAATTCCCACCGAGCCCCGTAAAGCATTTCGCAGCCCGGGAGAGGCGGATGGAAATCTCCCCGTCCGCTCCTCGATTCCCGCGCGCATCCGTCACACATGCCCTGTCTATCACGGACAGCCCATCTCGAGGATATCGCGTCTAGAGAGACTTGCCTGTAGCCTTGGAGCGAAGGGGACCCCTCCCTCGGGCAACCGACAACGGCGTTGCCCCCCCGTGGGGGATTGCAACCTGGCACGTGCCACGCCACCGCGACGGCACTGGGAGAGCGCAACAGCTTGCCATCACGGCCCCGGGAGCTGGTCCCGAGCGGCTCGAGCAGCGGCACCAAAACGCCCCTAAGGCGGGGCTCCCCGTGCGCGGCGCACGGTGCGCCGCCTGCCGCTTCATCGTGTCGGGCAGTCGGCCCCACCCCCGGCGGCCTGACCTGAGGCGTCCTCCCTGCCGGCAGCCGCTACGAGCACGCGGGTTAAAGGGTCGGTCCTGCGCCCTTGCGTGTAAGTACGCCAGTTGTGCCATCAAAGCACGAATATAGTTGTGCATGGGGTAGAAACCGGAGGAAGCCCCCATGGAGTACCCCCCTCCCCCCTCTCCCCCAAAAGGGGCGCCCGCGGTGAATCTCCGCTCTCTCTTCGCCGAGTCCAAGATGCCCGAGGCGCCCTCTGGAGCTTTCACGTTCGGCGCGGCCACTGCGGCGGCCCCTTCCGCCGCGGAGGAGGGTGCCGGGAAGCGGAAGAGGGAGAACTACGTGGGGGCCGCGACCCTGAGCAAGAAGCAGGCGCTGCGGATCACCGACGCCACGGACCTGCTCCTCACCAAGCAGAAGGAGGAGCGCGACGCCAAAGGCATCGACGCAGTGGCTATCGTGCAGAACCTCCGGGCGAGCAACGACCCGGAGGTGATGCTGTTCGGCATCGAACAGCTGCACAACGCCCTCCACACCAAGGCGAGGCCGCCCCCCTCTCGCCCCACCCCCAACGCCCTCCCGCCGCGCCGCCCCCGTGGCCCATCAACCCCCCTCGACCCCCCTTGACGCAGGGCGGGCTGGTGGTCCTACAAAAATTCCACGGCGCATCGACGCGTCTCACGGAGATCCTGACCGTGTGGGACAGCAAGAAGAAGGGCACCCTCCAGGCTAAGATCGACGAGAAGCTGCTCCTGACCGCTGCCAGGATTATGGAGCTGTCGGGGAGCAAGGGGGCGTCGCAGGACATCTCCGTCGACGCGGATAACCTGGTGAGACACCATGACCCAAACAAGCAACCATGCGGGCCCCCTCCCCCACTCCCCCTGCAAGTGGCCCGCCAAGAGGGCAGCGCGCCCACACTTCCCTCCGCCCTCCTCTCCCCGCCCGCAGGCCCGACAGCTCATCAGAGGCCGCATGAAAGCCATACACCACCACCTCTCCGCGACTACACGCGGTAGAGCGAACGGCGCGCTCCACCTCATGACGGCAATCTCGACCAAGAGCCCCGAGCTGGCCAAGGAGCTCCTGCAGCACCTCGACTGGCAGCTGAGCGCCCTGCGGAAGCTCGCCCGGCCGCCCAAGTACAAGGCCAGCGAGGACGGGGAAAGCGCCGCCGGGGCCGAATCACCCCTCTCTATGATGGGGGAGAGGACGTACTTCCTCGGAAACACGGTCATTGGCCGCCCCACGCGCCCGAGCTTTGTGCTGTGGGTCCTCACGCTGCTTCGGTCGGGGGATCCCACCCTCGTGTCGCTGGCCCTCTCCTGCCCGCCCCTTACCTCTGGGCTCATGCACCACATCGGCGGGGACCCGCCCGGTATCTTCGCCGACATTATGGCCACCCTCGAATCGCACGTCCTGGCTGAGGGGAGCAGACTCACCCCTGCCCAGAAGTCGACCCTCTTTGACGTCGACTCACTCGTGCAGCTCGCCGACATCTGCGCCTCTCAGGTCCCCTCCGACAACACCGCCGCCAAGGCGCGGGAACTGGGGGAGCGGATCCTGAAACGTGCGTGTACGGACCCTGTGCTGGGCGTCGCGCCCGGGCTGCTCAGGATGGCGAGCCCGGTGGCTTCCGTGTGGGGTTGCAGCAGGGACGTTGGGCAGCAAGCTGGGAGCGGCACTGCAGGCGCCGCGTCATCGGTTCTCTCCTCGTTCTTCGCCAAGCTGAGGCCCAGCGTAGTTCCGTACCATGCCCAGGTCATCCGCGTCGCCTGCGAGGCAAGCCCTGCCCTGGCCACAGCTGCCCTCCGTGACCTTTCCAACTGCCCGCTCGAGCCCCGGCCCAACGCCCAGTTCCACGCGGCAACCGAACTGTTCCGCGATCTCATGCGTATGGCGAGGGCCCAAGGGGGCATTTCGGGCGACGAAGCGTCTATGTCGCCGCGCCTGACCGCCGCGCCCTCCGCCACGGAGCTCGCGGAGCTGGTCCGCTCGGGGCTCCCCGCCCAGCTGACGCGGGCCATGGTCACGCGGGGGCTTCAGCACAAGGACGGGCGGGTGCGGGTGGCCACATTGGAGATCCTCAATGAGTCCCTACAGAATGTGTCAGCTGTCGGGGGCCAGATCAGGGCCCACCTTGCCACGGACGTCCCCGCGTGGCACGAGTGTGTCAGGGAGGTGTTGCCAGACCCCCAGGTGTTGCTCTACGCCCTGTCGGCGAGCGGGGGCCGGTGGGTGTCAGAGAGCAGGGAGGCGCTCGCCGCGGAGGAGAGAGTGATCCGCCGCAGAATCCGCCAGCTCGCGAAGATCTCGGAGCGCATGGTTGACGCGGGCTTGACGGTCCACGGGGAACCCGGGGAGGGCGTGGGGAGAGCTTCCTCGGATGCGGACGAGGTTGACGCTGACACAGCCAGTGGAGACCACGCGATCAGCATGGACGAGGCACAAGCGAAGGAGGCGCTTGCGTCGGTGCTTGACCGGGAGGCAGAGATTCGGGGTTCAGAGCTCGCCATGCGGGCCATTGGGCAACACCGCATGACGTGCCCCTCCTGGTGGGAGGGCTCCGGGACGAGCCTTTCAACGCTCCTGCCCACGTCGAGCGCCGGTGGTCAAGACAATGGCGACGGCTACTATATTGACGCCCTCAAGTGCGACCAAGGGGCCCTGTTGGCGATGCTGAGGCTCTTGAGGTGCATGCTCCCATCGCTGGACAGCCTCCAGGCTGCGGCACTCCAGGAGTGCCTCGGCACCACACGGCCTCCGACCCCACACGTCGCGGGGACTGTGTATCTCTCAGTCGCGACCCTCAGTGCGGGGCAACTCAGGGTCCTTGCGTACGTTGCTGCGCACTTCGGGAAGGTCTCAGGCCCACTGGGGGCAGCTGCCCGCGAGGCAATGGAGACAGTTCTCCTCTCCACCGAGCTAATGGGCCCAGGAGGTGCCGTGGAGGCGACCTTATGGGTGCAGGCGCTGGCGGCCGTTCCAGACGACGATCTCTCGGACGTTACATCATTCGTCGCGGAAGCTATCATGAACTGCGGCAGGAGGCCTCACGTTGCTTTCGAACAAGCGCGGCATTGCCTTCAGCAGGCAATAAAAGAGGCAGGGCACTTCCGCCGTGTGCTGGATCCCGGCTTTGGGAGTATGTTGCGGGGATTGTACGCCGTGAGTCCATTGCTCGTGTCAGCACTGTCTGATCTTGGCAAGGTTGCACAGTCTGAGAGGAAGCTGAGGGAGGTCGTGGACATGCTCGCCAGGTTCTTGGGGTCTGTGTGCGAGGCACGGGTTGCAGTCAGTGGGTCTCGCCCTTTCTCAGCGCGGTGCATCAAGAGCGCGCTCTCGCTGGCTTCGGCAGATGCGGCGCATCTCTCCGCGTTGGAGCTCGTCGAGTCGATCTGCGACGACCGACCAGAAGAGGCGACAGCGTGGGAATCTCTTGACGGCCCTGCTGGTTTGCTTGCCCTCCTTGGTGGGCGGTTCTTCGATATGGGTCCGGCGGAGGTGGACTCACTGAGGTCACTGCGGCGGGGTCTTGAGAGCTTCGAGGGGAAGGAGGTCTTCGGACCACTCGTCAACATCGTTGCCTGCTGGTGCCGGGACCACGCTGGTGCTGGATTCTTTGAGCGAGCATTCATGGTCGGCAAGGCGAACGGCTCAGCTCCGACAGGACTCCTCCGTTTCCTTGCTCGTCAGGAAGGTGAAGCGTCGAGCCTCATCGGGGACATCGCAGGGACGGCAATGGAAGCCTGCTCTCATTCGCACGGCAACGACAGGGACGCGGCGATCTGGATGCTCCGAGAGATATCGCACGGCGGTGCGACCTGCGGGCCTCTGGTCTCGGTCCTTGAGGTACTGCCCAGGGGAAGTTCCGAGGAGGGCAAACTGGCGGTTCTCAACTCTCTACTCGAGATCCCCGCCCCAGCTACCCGGGACGCGGTGCACTCAATCCTCTCTGCCGCTTTCGATGATGAGCGCCACGACGTGGCCGCAGCTTCGGTCCTCGTTCGCTTGTTGAGGCCCGAGCAAGCTTCTCGACCCTTTGCTGTGGAGTGGCTCTCCCAGAACGCGGCAGCCGTCGTCCGCCAGCTTGTATCGTCAGCGCCTACGTCGGAGCAGAACGAAGCGGTGGGGATCGCCATCGCGGCGACGATCAGGCTCTTCCCTGCGTTGACTGCTGACGTTTTCTCTTCCGAGTTCGCGTGCTCCTTGTCTGAGGCACAGAAGGCTGGGAAGCCCGCCACGAGGAGTCTTCTTGCGTCCCTCCTCCCCGCGGCGTACGTGCTTCTCACTCTTGCTGGACACGGCACCCCGGAGGCATCCCTTGCTGCCGCTTACGCAGAGCCCCTGATGGCGTACCTCACCGCGAAGCCCTCGAAGTCAACAACCACGGGGACCCCTCCTGTTCATCTTCAGGCGTTCGCATCATCCTGTTCACCCGCTCTAATCAGCACTATGAATGGCGCATCATCGTTTTCGAAGGTCGTCGATGGACTCCTCTCTGTCGACAATCTCGCCAAAGCCCTACAGATCGACGTGACAGATGCTGCCAGAGTCACCGAAGGCGACCCAAGTGACGCGGAGATGCTCTCCTCTTCTCTAAGGATCTCTTTGACACACAACGAGGTTGGGGAGAGTGCCGAAGTGGTCGAGGATATCCGGTGCGCTCTACTGACCGTGAGGGGGGCGATGTCGCGACGCAAGGGTGGGAACATCGCCGGTGCGCTTGAGCGCGTTGAGTTCGCGTTGCGTCTGGCCTTCCATGTAGTGACGTCGCGCGACAGCTCAGATGAGGCTCTGGCTCTATTCGTGTCGAGTGCCGCCGCGCTTTCTGGCCTGATGGGCAGCGTCGCGAGCATCTTGCGGAAACACAAGGAGAAGATGCATGCACCCATCGTGCAGATCTGTGGCGCGTTGTTCTGTGGCCTTCGCTGCATATCAACTGCCTCGTCGTATACTGTGAGCATTTGCCGCAATGGTGCCAGTATAAAGGCGGCTCTTGACGTCTTCTCCGGGCTGTCGAAAGCAGCGCTTGACGGGATGTTCGCCCGCAAGTCCTTCGGAGCGCTGACGACAGTCCTGGGTCTTTCTGAGGTCTTCCTTTGCCTGTGCCAGGTAGTCAAGCAGTTCGGCAAGCGCGACGAGAGAAAGAAGTCATCAGACTGCACCGCGTTCGCCTCGGTCGCGCTGGACCAAGCCATTCGCGCGTTGGCGCCTGAGCAGTGTCTCTCTGACTTTCACACGAAGTCTGCTGGTCAGAACCTGATCTCCGACATCTCCCTCGGTGCTGTTGGACTCTCCGAGTCCATCCTTCACGTCGTCGGGCAGGCCGACGCGGTGCTCGAGCTCTCCGCCTCCCTCACTGGGCTCGAAAGCCGTCAGCAAACGGCCGACGCCAAGACTGCCCTAAGGGGAAACTTCCTCCTCTATCTCGAGTCGCTGCTTGTGGTCGCCCTTGGCGCAGACAAGAGAAGCACAGCATTGCCTGGCGACTTGCATGCTGGCACCGGGCTCAATGGTCTTTTGCAGATGCTCCTCACGGTGTTCGGGTGCACGCGCTCGAAACAGGATTTCACGATTGCCAGGATCCTCTTCAAGCTCGACAGGGTGCTCACAGGTTGCGACTGGGACACCCTGCCGGTTGCCATTGCAAAAGCCATGGGGAAGGGAGGGGACGCGCTGAGCGGGGAGGGGGGTTCCGGCGCAGACAGGGACGACGCAAGCAGCGACAGCGGCCTCTCGAACGGCGCGGATGCGAGCGACTTCGACGACGGCGGGGATGTTGTTGCGATGGGTGATGAAGACGGGGACGGGAGCGAGTACCAGATCAGGCAGTCGGAGGATGCGAGGAGCTCCTCTGCGGTGCTGGCGAAGTTCCTTGACGCATCTGCCCTCGCAACTTCGTCCTTTCTGTTTGGAGAGGCGGCTCAGAGGGCACTATCGGCTGGGTGCCTGTCGTCCGATTCCCACGCGAGCAGGCAGCCCAGTGTTGGCTCCGCTCCTCCCGGGGCGCAGACAGTCCGCGCAGTCGCGTCCGGGCCCGTAATCGACACGCTGCGCGTGTCGCTGTCGTGCGTCGTCATCGACCTCGGTGACGGCCCCCTGACGGAGTGCAGCGCGGACCCGCTCTGGCTGCTCCTGATGCTCCGCCAGCTGCTCTGTGCCGGCACGGAGGTCCGCTCCTCCGACTTTGCCTCTGCGGTACTCCCCGTGGCCCTGCGTGGGCTTGGGAGCAGGGACGTGCTCCACCGCGTGCTGTCGCACGAGTGCCTGTCGCGGTACGCCGGCGCCCTCGTCGGCGGGCACTTCCGGGAGAAGCCGCTTGTGACGCAGCTCTTGGCCTTCGTTAGCGCGGGCATGGCGAGGCATGGCGTGGGGCCCGCCAGGCCCATCCAGGCGGGCGTCGGCGTGTTTCTCGCGCACTGCGCGACAGCCATGCGGGTCCGGGGGAGCTCGGCGGCTAGGCAGCTGGTGAAGCTCCTACGCCGGAAGCGTGAGATGAACCCTGAAAGTGTGGCCCTCCTGCTCCACCTCCAGAGCAGCGGGAGGGTCGGCGCGGAGGGGGTGGTCGACCGGCTGCACTTCCTGCTCCTCCTCGCGGCCTCCGCGGCGACTGAGGAGGAGATCGGCGCGGTGCCGGGCTTCGAGGACGGGGGCCGCACCGCCCGCCTGCTCCGGAGGCACTACGCCTTCGAGGCCCTGTGCACCCTCCACGCCCACCCCGGGCAGCCCTTCGCGGTGCGAGCGGCGGCGTGCTGCGTGGCCGGGACCCTCTTCCGCGTGCCCGGGTACGGGAAGGACCTGATCACAAGGCTCGGGGGCCTGTCGTGGGCCGCCGACGCGCTGCGGGACCTGCTCGCGGGGCCTCCCGGGGGGGACCGGGGGGAGCGGGAGGCCGCTCTGTGTGCGGCCGCAGCTCTGGTCGACGGCTTGGCTGGCGCCGCTGGGCGCCTTGGGCGCCTGACGCGGGAGGTCGCCAAGGGGGTCCTCGGCGAGGCGGCCGCAGTGGTAGGCGCCGCGCCGGGCGACGGCCCCCTCGCGCCCCCCCTGGCGCGCCTGCTGCGGGCCCTGGCGGCGGTGCAGCAGCAACAGGCCCAGGATGGCGACGACGGGGCGGTCACGGTCGCGACCGCCCCGGGGGGGCTCCTCGGGCCGGCCGGTGCCCTGGCTGCGCGCCTAGTGAGCGAGGCGCCCGCTGGGGGGGAGTGGCGGCGAGGGCGGGCGGGGAGTGGGGAGGCGCTCGCGCTGGCAGCCCTGCTTGGGGCCCTCGGGGCGAGCGCCCCGGGGCGCCTCGAGGGGGCGGGGCCGGCGCTGGCCGCGTTGGCCGCGCTCGCCGGGCGGTCTGGGGACCCGCGGGTCGCGCGTGGGGCACTCCTGGGGATGGGGGTGCTGGCGTGCAAGGGGGTCGGCGCCGGCGCCGAGATGGGGCGCGAGTGGGTGGCTGTCGCGCTGGGGCTCCGGGGGTGGCTCCGCGCGGGGGGGGTGGGCGACGCGCGGGAGCAGGATGCGGGGGCCGACGCGGCCCTCATGTGCGTCGTCGCGCGCGCGGGCGGGAGCGGGACTGACGAGTGGGAGGGCGTCGTGGCGAGGGAGGCGTGGGGCGCGTGCTCGGACCCTCTGGGCGGGCTCTCCGCGAGTCTCGCCACATGACCCCCGCCTCTCGTCAGGGCAGGAGGGAGCGTCAGGGAGCCCGGTGGCGCCCGCCTCCGTCGAGCCGCTGCTCGAACTTAAGCAAAACGGGCCGCCCCGCCGTGTCTATGTGCCCCAAATTGCATATCGCGAGCGGAAATCCCCGGTGTGGGCCCTCTTG
>Ga0181583_10000734_pt1 | contig 23907 bp, 18 predicted proteins | sample 071ome_31_FD_132461 | JGI IMG/M metagenome (GOLD analysis project Ga0181583, IMG submission 132461) | Coastal salt marsh microbial communities from the Groves Creek Marsh, Skidaway Island, Georgia - 071405CT metaG (megahit assembly) | ecosystem: Environmental > Aquatic > Marine > Intertidal... | reverse complement strand
GGGACCAACGTTTGTGCCTGGTGCCCGACGACGATTTGTTCGAGGTAATAAAATCGGGTAAAGCCGCCATTGTGACCGAGCACATCGAGCGGATTACCGAAACTGGGATCATGCTTAAGACCGGTGAGCACCTGCCTGCTGACATTATTGTGTCTGCTACAGGCATTGAATTACTGATTCTTGGTGGGGCTACCTTTACTGTAGATGGTGAGGCCATCGAGTTTTCTGAGGAGTGGACCTACAAAGGAATGATGTGCTCCAACATCCCGAACATGGTGCAGACCTTTGGCTATATTAACGCCTCATGGACATTGAGAGCCGATCTCATTGCTCACTGGGTATGCCGTGTCCTGAACCACATGAAGGAAAAAGGCTACGCCAGAGTTACGCCGCGGATGCCGGATTCTTTGGCAGAAAGCATGCCTAAGCGCCTGTGGATTGATGATTTCTCGGCAGGCTATATGCAGCGCGTACTGCCCAAGTTTCCCAAGCAGGGTGATAAGCATCCGTGGGTGAATCCACAAAACTATCGAAAAGACAGGAAAATGTTTCGAGACGACGTACTAGAGGATGGTGCGCTGGTATTCGAGGCCGGTACAACGGCTTCAGCTCAGGTTCCACTCAGGCAGGCTGGCTGACACTATCTGTGAGTGCCTATAGCCTTCAGGAGGTAGATGTTTACTGCCCTTATTGTGGCGAGGGTATCAGCGTGTTGCTGAATCCTGAGGATGTGGGCAGCGAATACATCGAGGACTGCGAGGTTTGCTGTCGCCCAATGGAATTCAAGGTCTTAGACGATGGGCGTGGTGGACTCGATGCCATCATTCGCTCGGAGAACGACTAGCGTAGAGGGCCGGTTTGGCGATGCGGTTTGCCGGCATGATGAGCTTCGACAGTTCGACGGATCCACGCCGCTCAATGAGGAGGAGATTGATGTCCAAGGGAGCGTTACAACGCACTGCCCCGAGGTTTCCGCATTCCAAGAGTCTGGCAGGCCTCTTTCTACTGGGTGTATGCCTTCTTTACGCTGTCCATAGTGCCGGCGACAGTGCCATGGTCGCTATGGATGAGATAAACGCCGACGTGCTGGTCAAATCGACAACCATGTGGAACGGCACGACTCTCCCTCCCTATGGTGTCGGTCAGCCAGAAATATCCGTGGTCCGTATCACCGTTCCTCCGGGGCAGGCTTTGCCCATGCACTACCACCCCCATGCTACTGCGGGCGTTTTACTTTCGGGTGAGCTCGTGGTTCATACAGCCGCTGGAGAAACCGCAGAATTGTCCGCCGGGGATGGTTTGATCGAGTTAACCAATCAGGTTCACGCGGGTGCCAACACCGGGGACGAACCTGCCATCATCTTGGTTGTGTATGCGGGGATAGAAGGGGAGCCTGTGACCGTTCTGGCGGAGCACTGCAGTGGCGATATGTGCTCGCAGAATTCACCTGCAGTATCCAAGTAGCGAGAGGCGAGTTTTTAATGGAAGTCTCTTGATCGAACAGATAGTGATTGCAGGCAGTCCGAGTAGTCGTGAAGTGATCCTGCTATCACGTGCATAACGCCATCACGAGCCTCCAATGTGCCTTTTACAAGCAGTAGTTGTGCTGTCATCAGTGCCTCGCGAAAATTTTCCTGAACCTTGGGCCAGACAATCACATTGTGGTTACCTGTTTCGTCTTCGAGAGTCAAAAAAACAACTCCCGAGGCGGTGCCTGGCCGTTGCCGGCAGGTAACCAGGCCGGCAATGCGCACAAATCGATGATTTCCCAAGTGCTGTAGCTCGTCTTGTCGTCGGCACTGACTGAAAGGTTTTGTGTCTCGTAGTAGAGCTAGCGGATGCTCCCTGAGTGTCAGCCCCGTACTTTGATAGTCGGCCAGCACATTCTCGGCTACGCTGGGTGGTGCGAGTAGAATTTCAGCGTCTCCCTGCTTTTGGTACAAACTGGTGTCGTCACGCAATAGTGGCCGGCTCGGTTCCAAACCCATGATTTGCCACTGAGACTGATATCGATTACCGCTAATACTCTGTAAGGCATCTGCCGCGGCGAGTGTCTCAAAATCAGTTTTGTTCAGCTGTGTTCGTCGCCGAAAATCCCCAAGGTTTTTAAAGTGTCCTGTACGGCGTGCTGCAACAATCTGTTGAGCACTGTTTTCGGAAAGCCCTTTTATCAAGCGCAGGCCGAGACGAACCGGTGGTTGCCCGTGATCTGCTTTAGGCAGCAATTCGTGATTCCAGGCACTGTGATTAACGTCGACGGCAAAGAAAATGATGCCGTGGCGCTTTGCATCCTGTATGAGTTGTGACGGGGTGTAAAAGCCCATTGGCTGGCTGTTTAATAAGCCTACGTAAAATGCGGCGGGGTGATGACACTTAAGCCATGCGGATACATACGCGAGAATAGCGAAACTGGCAGAGTGTGACTCTGGAAACCCATAGCCACCAAACCCCTTTATCTGATCAAAGAGACGATTTGAAAAGTCGATACTGTAGCCACGATTGATCATTCCTTCTTTTAACTTTTTTTCAAACAGAAGAAGCTTGCTATTACGTCCCCAGTTGGTGATGGCGCGGCGCAGGGCATCTGCTTCGCCGCCAGTAAAACCAGCGGCAACCATAGCTAAGCGGATCACTTGCTCCTGGAAAATAGGGACGCCGAGAGTCGGTTCCAACACAGATTTGATGGCGTCATTCGGATAGGAGACAGGTTCCAACCCATGTTTGCGTCGTAGGTAGGGATGCACCATATCTCCTTGGATTGGTCCGGGGCGAACGATGGCGATCTCAATGACCAAATCATAAAAACTAGCGGGCTTCAGTCGCGGTAGCATGGACATTTGCGCCCGAGATTCAATTTGGAAAACGCCAATTGAATCGGCCTTTTGCAACATGCGATAGGTGGCCGGGTCCTCTCGAGGAATATCCTGTAAGCAGCGGATTTCCGGATGATCCCGATAAACTAATGCCAGCGTTTTTCTAATGGCTGACAGCATACCCAGGGCAAGAATATCGACTTTTAATAAACCGAGAGCCTCGATGTCTTCTTTATCCCACTGGATGACAGTGCGGTCATCCATGCTTGCATTTTCGACTGGCACTAAATTTGAAATAGGCCCCTGACTAATGACAAAGCCGCCAACGTGCTGTGATAAATGGCGAGGGAAGCCCAGGATTTCCTGTACTAATTGGAGGAAGTTTTCAGCGATCTTGCCTGGCATACCAAAGCCTTGCTGCTCAAAGCGCTGGGTCAGTTCTCGCTCCCTATTCCACCATGCCAGAGATTTTGCGAGGTCATCGATCAGCACGGGATCAAGCCCTAAGGCTTTACCGACGTCGCGAACAGCGCTACGTGAACGATAGGTAATGACCGTTGCTGCCAGTGCGGCTCGGCGGCGAGTATATTTATCGTAGATATACTGGATGACTTCTTCACGCCGTTCGTGTTCAAAGTCGATATCGATGTCCGGTGGCTCGTCTCGTTCGCGCGAGATGAATCGCTCAAACAATAAGTTCACCTGCTCCGGATTGACCTCAGTAATGTGCAGGCAGTAGCAGACAACAGAATTAGCCGCGGAGCCTCTGCCCTGACAAAGAATATGTCGTTCGCGGGCGAAGCGAACAACGTCATAGACGGTTAGGAAGTAATACTCGTAGCGAAGTTCGGTGATCAGTTCGAGTTCTCGATAGATCCGATTTTGAATAGATGGAGGAACACCCGTTGGCCAGCGTTTGGCAGCGCCCAGAGCGACCTGCTCACGTAGGTAGGAGTTGGCATCATGACCTGCAGGTACAACCTCTTCCGGATACTCGTAGCGCAGTTCTTCAAGGCTAAATGTACAACGCTGAGCTATCCGCAATGACTCTGTAGTAAGCGATAGCGGATACAGCGGGATTAGCTTTTCGAGACGTCTTATATGTTGCTGGCTGTTAATTAATCGACGTTTCCCGAGCGACGTCACGGTGGTGTTAAAACGAAGAGCGGTGAGCACATCATGCAAACGCTTTCTTGAGGCGCAATGCATCTGAACGTCACCACAGGCAACCATGGGTAGTTTTAGCTCCTGAGCTAGTTGCCATCGCTGCCGGAACTGGCGCATCTCGTCATTACCGAGTAGCCGTGTAATACCCACCCATACACGCTCTTTACAGAAACGAGCCAATTGTTGTCCGTAGACCTTCTCGTGGTCGCTGTCGTTGGGTAGCCAGATAAGAAGGCAGCGCTTCAAATGAAACAAAATATCCCGAAGGTGGGTAACATATTCTCCTTTCGGTGCGCGTCGCCGTGATCGGCTAATCAGTCCGGCGAGTTCGCCATAGGCAGTGCGGTTGGGTGCCAAAGCGATTAGTCGAATACCTTCACTGAGAATAAATTCACTACCGATAATTAGTTGAAGTCCTACCGCTTTGGCGGCCACGTGGGCTTTAACAACACCTGCGAGAGAGCACTCATCGGTAATTGCCAGCGCCGAATAACCACAAGCGGCAGCGCGCTCCACCAGTTCTGATGGATGTGAGGCGCCGCGGAGGAAGCTGTAATTGCTCAGGCAGTGAAGCTCAGCGTAAGGCATGGTAAAATACTGTATAAATATACAGTATAATTAATTTCTGCCGAGATGCCAGCTCCGAGAGTTATGCAGCCTTTGGAAATCCTTTTTGGTCTTCATCTTTGTGTTGACGGTGATGTGGTCTAGACAAGATGATCGTTGTCCGTCCTGATGAATAAGCGAGATAAAACAGTGGGAGTTTCGTTGAATTTTGCCAAGAGCTTTACGAAAAGCTGTCCGCGGTGGGTGACGATTGCTTGTGTAATGATTCTCGCGGCTTGTACCGGTGTTCCCGAGGGCGTGGAGCCTGTTTCAGGCTTTGATAAGTCCCGTTACCTCGGCACCTGGCATGAAATTGCACGACTGGATCACAGCTTTGAGCGAGGTTTGGTTGATGTCACTGCTGAGTATCGTGTCAACGAGGATGGTTCAATTCGTGTGTTGAACAGTGGCATGGATGAAAACAGTGGTGAGCGCAGAGTAGCCGAGGGGCGAGCAGTCTTCGTGGCTGAGGAGGATCTTGCTCACCTCAAAGTATCTTTTTTCGGGCCCTTCTTTGCGAGCTATATAGTCTTCGAGCTCGATCCGGATTATCGCTACGCGTATGTCTCCGGTTTTAACAAGGATTACCTGTGGCTTTTGGCCCGAGATCCCAGGGTGTCAGACGAGATCCGTGAAGATTTTGTCGAGAGCGCAGTGGCCCTTGGTTTTAACACCGAGAATCTAATCTGGCGTGAGTGAAGAAGTTGCGGCACTGAGACGCGATTGTGTGAGTAAGCGTCTGTTGCTTTGTAAGGTTACAAGAGAAAGGAGGGGACAGAGCGCCCCCTACCGGTTGATTATCGAGACGCGATCTGCGTGTTGACCTTGTTGATCGATTGAATATCACACACGTTTTTCTTGCCATCGACCGTAATGACCAGGGAATCCCAAGGACCGAGCCTGTTCATGCGATGGGGCAGCATTGGCGTTTTGTGTGCGGGACGTACTGATACGTCTGATGCGTCGCTCATATACAGATTACAGCTGTGACTGACAGCCCAACTGTGTTGATCCACCGACATGGTGACGCTTTGAGCGTAGATGTCGACGCTATTAATGTACTTAAGGGGAACGATATCGTCGGCGGCAACTGCTGAAAGGGCGGTTGTGGCTAACAGTCCGATGATTACTTTTTTCATGGAGTCTTCTCCCTGCGCTTCGCAGCGCGTTATCGCTTCACAGCGTGTTAAAACCTGATTTTCTAATGACGCAACAAGGTTGTCTTACTTGATTCTCGGCGCGATGTGACGCCAATGTCATAATAAGGTAACACAACTGAAATATGAATGAAACAAGATTGTCACATAAAATATTGCCAAATCTAAGTGACTGAAAAATATAGAATAAATATACTAAGGTGTGGTCTAGGGAAGAACGCCTTGCACATACCAGCGCTGATTATGGCGGTTTTGGAAGACCCAGATCGGCTGCCCTTCTTCGGTTCTGGCAACGTAGTAGTCTCGACTGATAGGCTGCTCCCACCAGTTATCTTCGATTCGCTCTGGTCCATAAATAAGCTCCAGAGGCCCATTCCAAAAAAGCTGATCATTCCACGCTCTTACGGGGTGGGGCTCTTCTAGTAGCCAGAATGGACGCTGTCCTGGATATGCCCTGAGAGGGGCGGTTGCCGGCTGCTCTTGGGTCAATAGCTGGCTGAATTCGGGTAGATGAGCTTCCCGTAAATCGAGGTATTGAACCGCTTGTAAACCCAGGCGAGCACGGAGTCGATCGATCAGGCTGTAAAGCGACTCATTGGAACGGCTATCGCCGAAAAGGTCGGTTTCAGTCATTACCTCCTGCTGCATCTCTGAAACATCGAGCGACAGTCCTTCAATATTTTCTTCAAGAGAATAGTGCTCAAGCTGTAAAACAGAGAGCTTTAGCCAGCGCTCTACCGAGCGGTGGGCCTCACTACTCCTCACGGTAAGGGTTTGAAATCCACCTTGTGCTCGGAGCATGTGCCAGTTGATTGTTGTGGTTGTTAGCTGCGCAGAGGCAAGAAACCCCTCAAGGCTCTCGAGAAGCTGCTCCATTGCAGGCTGGAGCTCATTACTATGCCTGATTTCAAAACCGAACCAGAGGCTATCCTTAAACTGTTGAGGCGGCAGAAAGTCTGTTGCTAAGCGGTCATTAGTTGCTGTCAGTGCTTGCAGCCATTGATATAGCGATTTGCCACAGCGTTGCGCTATGTTACTCGGGGGCAGGTCAAGTAACTGCCCCAGTTTTTTTATTCCAGCTTTTTCAAGTCGTTCGACAGATTGCTGAAAGTCATTGCCGGGTATCGATAAAAGTATGCGTAGTGGTATAGCCGCAAGCTCTACTCGTTTGTTTTCGCCATCCTCTGTTGAACGCCTGTTATTAGTGTGACCCTCTTTATTGGAGTGACTTAAAAGCCAAGCAGTCCAACGGTTGGGCCCCAAACCGCTGGCGACAGTAAATCCCCGATAAACCAATTTCCTCTTGAGTATGTCATTGAGACGATTTACGTCGCGGTAAAGCTTAAGGCAACTGCCAACCTCTAGTTGCAGTGTATTGTCGTGCCATGCTTCGAGGGTTGGCGTAAATCCGTAGGCCCAGCACAGTAACTGTTTAATGACTTGCGTTTCTCGATTGCGATCACGGCTAAGTAATTTAAGTTCACCGTCCTCTATCAGTGCTCGAGCGGTGGTGCTGCTTTGCCCCGGTTTTATCCCAGCCGACAGCGCGAGCTCATTGGCAGCAATAACCCGTTGTGACTCCACCACGGCGACCGCCCGCTCTGTATCCGGGGGTAAACATTCCAGCGGTAGAAGAGGGAAACGTAAGCAGAGCCAGAGAGACATCTATCTATAATACTGTATAAATATACAGTATTATAGATAGACTTGGTTATCAGACCAACCAAAAATTCCGAATCCGCGGCCATGACACGACGATGAAATGGGCAAGTCTCAAACAGAGCGCTCCATGTGGCTGTGCCACAGAGATTTAATGGTTACTATCCTCTCCCGCGTTGAGGGACACGTTGGCGCTGGGATAATCTCCATCAGCCAGCGATGTATAAAAAGGTCTACTTATTAGGAACGCAATCATGATTAAGAGCAGCGCTGGGCGCCCATGGGTATGGATGCTATTGGTTTTTTTGGCCGCTACTGTCAGTGGATGTTCCCGCGACACTGTAGACGGAACGGAAGCCGCATCAGAGGCGCCGGTAGATTCCGGCTTACCGGTGGCTCATGCCAGTGAGCAGCTCGCTGACTTTTTTACGGCTCACTTTGATCGCGGTCTTGAGCGCAATCCCCTAACCGCCAGCTATGTGGGGCGAGAGACCCACAAGGACCAGTGGAATACAGTTACTGAGGCGTTTCAAGAGGAATCTCTCGCACTGTTGCGTGATGATTTAGTGCGTGCACGAGAGTTTGATACTGCCAAGCTGTCGCCAAGCGATGCTCTGTCCCAAGATTTATTTATTCGCAATGGTGAGCGGCAGTTAGCGCTGGATGACTTCCGTCACGAGCGCTATGTCATCCATCAGTTTCGCGGACCGCACACTCGGGTTCCAAGTGCGCTTATTAACGTTCATCGTGTCGATGCGATCGAAGACGCTGAGTCATATATCGGCAGACTTAGTAACGTTGCCACTTACTTTGATGGGGTGATCGAACAGCTCAATGTGCGCGCCGAAAAAGGGTTGCTATTGGTCGACTGGATGTACCCCCAAATGATCGAGGCGGCTGGCAACGTTATCAGTGGATCCCCCTTTGATGACAGCGATCAGGATTCGATTGTCTGGGCTGATTTCAAAACCAAGATCGAAGCGCTTCCCATTGAGTCTGCAGAAAAGCAGCGGTTACTCATTGACGCCAAAGTCGCCTTGATCGAGAGTCTCCAGCCCGCCTATCGACGCTTGATCGATACACTCTCGGCTCAGGGTGCGGCCTCTTCAGGTGATGATGGGGTGTGGCGATTTGAGCGCGGTGCTGACTACTATCAGGCCCTTCTTAAGTGGTACACCACCACCGACTTAACTGCCGATCAGGTACATGAGTTAGGTTTGGCGAATGTAGAGCGGCTACAAAGCGATATGCGGGCGCTGATGAAAGCACTTGAATTTGAAGGATCCTTGACCGAGTTCTTTACGTCTGTCAGGCAGAGCGAAACCTTGCGATTTCCCAATACAGACAAGGGGCGGGAGCAATATTTATTCGAGGCAGAAGCCGCTATTGACGCAATGAAAGCGCGGCTACCTGATTATTTTGGGCGGCTGCCCAAAGCCGATTTAACAGTCAAGCGCGTAGAGGCCTTCCGCGAACAAAGCGCGGGCAAAGCTTTCTATCAGGGACCGCCCATGGATGGTTCACGACCTGGAATTTACTATGCAAACCTCTATGACATGAACGCAATGCCCAAAACGGATCTTGAGGCCCTGGCCTTTCACGAGGGGGTTCCGGGCCACCACCTGCAGCGGGCGCTCACCACCGAGCTAGGGGGTATCCCAGATTTTCAGCGCTATCTGTCTTTCACGGCGTTCACTGAGGGTTGGGGGCTGTACTCCGAGTATCTCGCGAAGGAAATGGGCTTTTACACGGATCCTTATTCTGAATTTGGTCGTCTTGCTATGGAGCTTTGGCGAGCTGCACGATTAGTGGTTGATACGGGCATTCATCACAAGCGATGGACTCGAGAAGAGGCGATTGCATATTTACTCGACAATACACCCAATGCTGAATCTGACTGCATTAAAGCGATTGAGCGTTATATTGCGATGCCCGGGCAGGCGACTGCATACATGATTGGCAAGATTAAGATTCTGGCGCTTCGTGAGGACGCTCGCGTGGCACTGGGCGATCAGTTCGATATTCGGCAATTTCATGACGTGGTGTTAGGTAGTGGCCCCGTACCCTTGGATGTACTTGAGGCCAATATCAAGGCCATGGTGGCAGAGGTACACACGGATATTTCAATCCAGTAATGCGCAAGGACGGCCAAGGAAATTACGTCGGGGAGTCAAGAGCACTCGTTGGAAAGTAGCTGAGCGCCGTGCCTCTATCTAGATGGCAGGTAGGCGAAAGTTCAAGCGACAGGTGTGAGACACTGCCCGGTGTTGGTGGTAAAGGTTTCGCTTGGGAGTTCCCATAACTGTGGTTGATTGGGGAGATCATCCTCAGCATCAAGAACGAGATTGGTGGCCGGTTTTCCACCTCGTTGTTTGAGAATATCGATTTGGCGATAGCCTCGAGATACCAGACGTAAGCAAGCCGGCGTGTGTTGATCCTGTGCTTCCCTGTGGCGAAAAATAATACTCAAGGTGTCGTTTTCTGTTGCTACCAACTGGAGTCGGCGTAATTCGGCGTAGCGATAATCCCCAGCACCAAGCCAACTGAAGACGGCACTGCATGTAGTGCTGCGAATGGCTTGCTCGGTTGCCCAGAGCAGTTCTTCTCTGGTTTTTGGGTGAACAATCAAAATTTGTTCGGTGGGGATGCCCCGTGCTGCCAAGAGTGGTGCATAAGGTGTATTTGGCGGCGCGATAAAAGTAAGCCACCGAGGCTGTGACCCAAGCTTTTCCATAGTGGGTAGCAGTAGCCCCATGGCCCCCATGCCGTTGCCATCGGTGAGGATTTCGATACAACCCATCATCGGCCATCCTCTGAGAGCAAGCTGATCATCAAGCGCTTCAAAGCCGGTGGGTAGCGCGTCGAGTGCATGCCAGTCGCTATTGGCGGACAATGGTAGTGTCTGGGGAGGGTTGCCAGGGTCCAACCCCCGCCAAGTGTCGGGCCGACTTATAATGGGTTCCAGTGAATCGTGCATGAGCTACTCCGCGATTATCAGGTCGGTGTCGCCTTGAGGGCCGGTAAAGAGGCCACAAAAGTACTGTATAAAAAAACAGTATTCTTAATAACGCCTAAAAGCAAGAGGTGGGCGATTGGTGAGTAGTAAAAAGCGACAGGTACGCCGCTCAGCCCTGAAAGAGCCCGTCTTTTTGCGTTATTTCCCTGCCAGCTGGTTCTCCAGTCTTGGCTCGTGGATGGTTCGTTTTCTACTTGGCTGGAGTGCCTGGGAAATCACCCATTCTGCGAGTTGGGTTGGCCTGACGGCAGCATTGATGCTTGGGCCGGTGTTTGTATTGTCGCCGCTGTTTGGCATCGTGTCGGATCGCATTAATCCGCGCCACGGCCTGGTGATCTCAATGCTGGTTCACGCATGCATTGCACTGGCTGGTGGTGCCTCCATGCTGGCGGGTATCTTTGATCTGCCCCTACTTATGATGTTGGCTCTTGCCTTGGGCGCGGCTACTTCCTGGCACACCCCTATGCGCCTCGCCCTGATCCCGGTCCTGGTTTGTCGCGAGGCACTTCCGAGTGCGGTGGGCCTTTCCGCAATGACGTTTAACACCGCGCGAATATTAGGTCCTGCGGCAGGAGCCTGGTTGCTGGAGATTCGCAATGTGGCGGATGCGTTTTTTATTGGCATGTTGATGTTCGTCATTTCCGCCGCGATTCTTGTCGGTTTGCGGGGAGTCGGCAGCCGCACACCCCGTGAGCGAGAGCCGCTGGCCGCGCAATTTCGTGCCGGCTTACGCTACGTTCGCCATAGCGAGGGTCTTCGCCTGATCTTCGCATTAACAATGGTGAACGGCTTGTTAGGCCGCACCGTCATAGAGCTATTACCGGCGCTAAATGGATTTTTACTGGGGGCGGGCTCGAGCGAGCTTGCCACACTGACAGCGAGTGCTGGGGTAGGATCCATCGTCGGGGGACTCGTACTGACGCGCCAGCACGCAGACAATAGTCGACTTTTCCATCTGGTGAGTCTGTCAGTATCGCTTGCTGCACTGCTACTCCTCACACTGGAAATTGCTACTGATCTGTGGCGGCTCGCTTTTCTGATTCTACTGCTTAGCCTGTTCACAACAGTCGCAGGCACGGCGTGTCAGACGATTACACAGCTTTCAGTCCATGAGGACTATCGCGGGCGAGTGGTCAGCCTGTGGACTCTCGCTGCGATGGGGTCGCCAGCGTTTGGCGCAGCACTCATTGGAGCGCTAGCAGAGGTGTGGGGATTTATCTCAGTCCTTGTATTCACCGGGATTGCCGGCGTTATCGTCATGGCTTGGCTTTATACCCGGCGGGGACGATTGGCAAGCTTGTCGGTGTGAGCGCCGCGCGCTAGAAGGACAATCAGCTGATCCAGCGTATGCCAGGGGTTACCTTTGCGGAATCCTTTGGCTGCGCAGTCGGCTTCAAAGGCGAGGTGTTGTAGCTGCTTGATGCTCGCAGGCGTGTGACGAGAATAGGCGCCTTGAATCAGGTTTAGCCGATTCCGCCAAACGCCTCGTTGAGTCATCGATTGACTGATCGAGGCGCCCTTTTGCAAATCCTCATCAATCTGGACGAGGAGCGTAATGTCCCGGGCCAGTGCCCACAGCACGGCGGGCGCCGGCGTTGCTTCGGCTTCGAGGCCTCTCAATGTCCGCAAAGCGCTCCGCGCGTCACCGGCGAGGGCAGTATCCACAAGGCCGAAGCTGCTGTAACGGGCATTATCCAGAACAGAGTCCAGAACTGTCTCGACTGTCACTCGATCGTCGGTTGCCAACAGCTTTAACTTCTCTATTTCCTGCACTGCCGCAAGGAGATTGCCTTCAACCCGTTCGCAGAGAAGCTCAATCGCTTCTCTCTCCGGTTTTAAACCCGCAGTCTGCAACCGCTGCGCCAGAAATCTCGGCAGCTCACGGCTGCCTATCGGCCACACTGGCAAGATGACCCCTGCCTTGTCGATGGCGGTATACCATTTTGCGCGTTGGGATTGCCGATCGATTTTCCCTGAGATGATGAGCAACATGTCGTCACTGTTCATCGACAGGTATTCGATCAGCGCCTTGCTACCCTCGGTGCCCGGTTTGCCAGAGGGCAGACGTAACTCGATAAGTTTTCGCTCTGCAAACAGGGATAGAGATCCGGCGCTCTGAAGCAGCTGCTGCCAGTCACCAGCTCCTCCTATGTCAATAAGCTCACGTTCGGTACAGCCGGAGGCTCGAGCGTGCTGACGAATTGCATCTGCCGCTTCTTGCACCAGCAGAGTCTCATCACCGGAAATAAGATAACAGGCAGCAAGGTTTTTTTTGAGCTGTGCAGGCAGTTGTTCGAACTTAATCTGCATTGGCGCTGATGGTGTAGCTGATACGTCGGATGATCTGTGCCGCGAGATCGGTACGCATCTCTTCTCGCAGAAGCCTCAGTTCCTCGGTTTTACCGACAACGTTGCGAGGGTCATTTAGGAACTGTCGGATCACCATGGCAGTGGTGGGTTCAATCAGAAATTTCCCGTCCTGCTGCAGCTGAATATCGGTCGTCATTGTCAGCTCGACTTCCGCTGAACGCGCCTGAGCAGTGAGGGATAGGTTGCGCTGTTGGAATGCCTCCGAACCGATGCTGACAAGGTACGGGGCATCCATGTCATCAATTATCGTAGCTCCCGAGAGGGTCAATTGCTGTATGAGAGCAGCCGTCAGTTCGTTTCTCGGTTGGGCGCTAATCAGTCGGAAGCTCTTCCCGCTTAATGAGGTATTGCTCGAGGTTTTATCTGTTCCCTTCAGTTGAAAGCCACAGCCATTTACAAAGCAACACATTGCCAGCAGGAGGGCGATGGATAGTCTGGAGCCGTGGAAATTGAGCATGCGATAGCGACCTTAGTTGGCGACAATATTCACGAGCTTATTGGGCACAACAATAACTTTTCTGACACTCTGTCCCTCGATGAAGCGTTGCACGTTCTCGTGCTCTAGTGCAGTGCGCTCCAGCTCTTCCTTGGTTGTATCCGCGGCTACGATTAGCTTGGCCCTCACTTTGCCGTTCACCTGAACAACAATCTCAAGTTCATCGCGACCCAGTGCAGCCTCATCGACGAGGGGCCAAGGCTTATCGAGAATATTCGTACCATGGATCTGTTGCCACAAATGGTCTGCAATGTGGGGAACGATAGGGCATAGCATTAGGAGAGCAGCATCTAACGCTTCCCTTACGACGTACCGATCGGTGTCATTCTCTACTTTGAACTTGCTTACCTCGTTGCACAGCTCCATGACAGCGGCGATAGCCGTATTGAAGGTTTGTCTGCGGCCGTAGTCGTCGTTTACTTTCGAAATGGTCTCGTGGGTTTTGCGGCGTAGGCCTTTCTGGGCTTTGCCTAAATTTGTCAGGTCATGCGAGGTGGGTGCGGATTCAGCGTCTGAAACCAGCCGCCAGAGTCTCCTGAGAAAACGATTGGCACCTTCGACTCCCGAGTCCGACCACTCGAGTGACTGCTCGGGCGGTGCGGCAAACATGCTGAATAAACGCACCGTGTCGGCGCCGTAACGATCGATCAATTCCTGTGGGTCGACCGTATTGCCTTTGGACTTCGACATCTTGGCGCCATCTTTCAGCACCATGCCCTGAGTGAGCAGTCGCTCGAAAGGCTCGTTACTAGTCACCAATCCGGCATCCCGCATCAGCTTGTGGAAGAAGCGGGAATACAGCAGGTGCAAAATGGCGTGTTCAATGCCGCCCACATACTGATCGACCGGTAACCAATAATTGGCTTGGTCGCTGTCGATCATGCCTTCGGTAAAGTCAGGGCAGGTGAAACGCGCGTAGTACCAGGAGGACTGAACAAAGGTGTCGAAGGTATCGGTTTCGCGCTCGCAGGGCTGTCCATCTAGATCAAAGCGGCGCCATTGTGGATCAGCCTTTATGGGCGAGGTCACGCCGTCCATTGTGACGTCCTCTGGTAGCAATGAGGGCAGGCGATCCGCCGGAATGGGTATGTCTTGTCCGTCTCCCAGATTAAGCATGGGGATCGGTGTTCCCCAGTAGCGCTGGCGTGAGACGCCCCAGTCTCTCAAGCGGAATTGGGTGGTGGTCTGGCCCATCCCCGCGGCTTCGAGCCGCGCCGCGATACCCTCAAAGGCCTCGTCAAAGTCGCAGCCATCGAATTCTGATGAGCCGGTCAGTATGCCGTGTTCCGTGTAGGCGCTGTCGTCAGTCTTAGCCGGCTGACCCTCGGCATCACAAACCACCGTTTTCATCGGTAGCGAGTACTTGCGGGCAAACTCCCAGTCCCGCTCATCGTGTGCCGGTACTGCCATGACTGCGCCTGAGCCATAGTCCATCAACACATAGTTGGCGACCCACACGGGAATGGCCTCACCGGTCAGCGGGTGCGTGGCACGCAAGCCCGTATCCATGCCGAGCTTTTCGGCCTGGGCCATGTCGGCCTCAGCGACCGATGCCTGCTTGCAGGCGGCAATGAATTCAGCAAGTTCAGTGTTGTTCTCCGCCAGCGCCAGCGTAATAGGATGTTCCGCTGCCAAACTAACGTAGGTCACGCCGTAGAGCGTGTCGGGCCGGGTGGTATAGACCTCGATGCGATCGAGGTTGGCCACCGGTTCATCCAGCCCAAAGGCCAGCGCCACGCCGCGGCTTTTTCCAATCCAGTTGCGCTGCATGGTGCGCACGGCTTCGGGCCAACCGTCAAGCGTGTCGAGCCCCTCGAGTAATTCTTCTGCATAGGCAGTAATACGAATGAACCATTGCGGGATTTCGCGCCGCTCGATCAGGGCGCCCGAGCGCCAGCCGCGACCATCGATCACCTGTTCATTGGCCAGCACGGTCTGGTCTACCGGATCCCAGTTCACCGTGGCCATTTTTTTGTAGACCAGGCCCCGCTCGTAGAGTTGGGTAAAGAACCACTGCTCCCACTGGTAGTACTGCGGGTCGCAGGTGGCGATTTCCCGGTCCCAGTCGTAGGCGTAGCCCAGTCGCTGTAATTGAGCGCGCATATGGTCGATGTTTTCCCGGGTCCATGCGGCGGGTGCCACCTTGTTGGCAATAGCAGCATTCTCGGCGGGGAGTCCAAAGGCGTCCCAGCCCATGGGCTGCAGGACGTTTTTGCCCTGCATGCGCTGGTAGCGCGCAATCACGTCGGCGATGGTGTAGTTGCGCACGTGGCCCATGTGAAGCTTGCCGCTGGGGTAGGGAAACATGGCCAGGCAGTAGAATTTATCTCGCGCATCATCCTTAATCGCGCGGTACGCCTTGGTTGCCGCCCAACGTGCTTGTGTCTCGAGCTCAATCTGCTCTGGGGTGTATTCCTGGTTCATACTGACTCAATAACGTGGCTTTGGTGGCCCTAATCTTGAGGGCCAGATGCAAGCGCAACATTGTATCAGTCAACACTTAGTCTGGGTCAGCTCTGTCGCTGTGTTTCCGAAAAAACAGCGCCGTCAAAAACAAGGCGGCCAGGCTCCAGGGTATGAAGGGGGCGAAGAGCGTCAGTGGCGTCTCGCCACGATATGGCTGTATCGTCCCCAGAAGCACTTCTTCCTGAAATTGTTCGCTTCGGGAAATCAGGTCACCCTTTTCATTGATGATGGCTGAGACACCATTATTGGTTCCTCTGATGACGGGTTTGCCCGTTTCCAACGCTCGATATTGGGCCATCTGGAGATGCTGCAGTGGACCAATGGAGCGGCCAAACCAGCTGTCGTTACTGACGGTAACGATGATGCTGGCATCGCGTGCTCCGTTGAGCACAAAGTCAGGATAAACAATTTCGTAGCAGATAAAAGGCGCTATGACTTGATTGTTTGCCTTAAGTCGGGGAGTGGCGTCAGCCCCGGGTACAAAGCTCGACATGGGGAGATCGAAAAAGGCGATGACGCCCCGAAGCCATTGCTCGAGAGGCACATACTCACCAAAGGGAACAAGTTTCTGCTTATGGTGGACCCCAGACCCTTGCCCAAGAGCCATGATGCTGTTGTGGCGATCCCGCTCGATTCGCATGGGGATGCCTGTGATCAGGGTGGCATTTCCCCTAGCAGCCAACCGGGATTGGTCTTCCAGATAGTCCCCAAGCTGATCCTGATAGGCTGGGAGCGCCGATTCGGGCCAGAGAACAATATCGGCATCCTCGTAAAGTCCAGCGGTGGCGTCTGCATATTGATCAAGAATCGGAAAGAAGTATCGCCGATCCCACTTTTTTTCCAGTGGGATGTTGGGTTGGTAGACCGCGAGTGAGACTCTCTCTCCATCAGGTTGTGACCAATTTTTCTCTGCGAGTAATGGCCCCGCAGCCCAGAGTGCCAAAAAGCAGGCGGTCAAGATCACGGAACCACGGGAGGCTCTTGTGCTCAGCACTCCGCTCAGACTCGCCGCCAGGCCAGCGATCAGAAAACCGGTGCCGTAAACGCCGATAACAGGCACCCATCCTCGCAGGGGGCTATCAAGAGCGGTGTATCCAGCATAGAGCCATGGGAAGCCCGTGAGCAGCCAGCTTCTCAGCCACTCGAAGAGCACCCACAGGGATGCGAAGGATACTGGGGCCCAAGTCTGCGACGTGCTGCCAAATCGCGCGAAAAGGGAAACCTGAACACCGTGGAGCAGCGCAAGCCCAAGGCAAAAGCACAGTGTGAGTAGTCCGGCCAATGGCACAGGCGCGTCGCCGTACACATTGATGCTTACAAAGATCCAGGAGGCACCGCAGAGAAACAACCCCGCACCGAACAGCCAGCCGGTGACGAAAGAAGCCTCTCTGGTACGTTGAGCCAGATAGAATAAGGAGAGGCTGAGGAGTGTTGCTGGCCAAAAGTCGAAGGGTGCGAGACCCAAAGGAAAAAGCGCGCCGGCAAGAAGCGGTAGTCCATGTCTGCTGATTGAGGAGCGCAAGGGCGCCATCGCAATCAGTCCTCGACGGCGATAGAGCGAGAGACCCGCAGGCTAATCAGTCTGCGCTGGTCAGCATTGACAACCCTGAATTCAAAGCCGTCGAAGCGGGTCACCTCGTCGCGATCCGGCACATGACCGAATGCATTGACCACAAGGCCGCCAATGGTGTCGAACTCCTCTTCGCTCAAATCGACCTCAAAAAACTCATTGAAGTCTTCAATCGGGGTCTGTGCCCGAATAAAAAATTCATCTGCATTGATGCGCCGGATATCTTTGCCCTCGTCGATATCGGTCTCATCTTCAATTTCACCGACGATCTCTTCGAGGACATCTTCAATTGTGACCAATCCAGCAACGCCGCCATATTCATCAATAACGATGGCCATATGGTTTCGGTTTTGCCGAAATTCCCTGAGAAGGACGTTGAGTCGCTTGCTCTCGGGGACCACTACCGTTGGTCTCAGCAGACTCTTCAGGTCGAATTCCGCGTCTCTGTCGATAATTAGCGGCAAAAGGTCCTTGGCTAGCAAGATACCCACCACGTTATCGAGACTGTCATCAATGACGGGATAGCGACTATGGGCGGCACTGATAACTTGCGGCAACGCCTCGTCGATGTCGGCGTCTATTTTAATTACCATCATTTGAGCCCGAGGGATCATGATATCCCTGACTTGCATGTCACTGACCGACAGCGCGCCCTCCATAATGGTCTTTGCGTCTTCATCGATTAGCTCATTGTCTGCTGCAAGACTCAGGAAGCCCTCAAGATCTGCTCTGCTTTGAGGGGTTCCCGATAAAAAATGAGTCAAGCGCTCCAGCCAGCTTCGGTCATCGGAATCCAGTTGACGGGGTTCATTCACGGTGAGTGTTCTCTTTCGTCATGCATGGTGTAAGGGTTTTTGAAGCCTAGGTCAGCCAATATTTTTATTTCGAGCGACTCCATCTTCTGTGCGTCAGCAGAATCAAGATGATCATATCCCACAAGGTGTAACACCCCATGGACCGTAAGGTGGGCCCAGTGAGCTTCTACAGGTTTGGCTTGTTGCGCCGCCTCAGCGGCTACTACTGGCGCGCAGATTGCGATGTCCCCCAGTAGAGACACGGTATTCTCCGTGACCAAGTCAGCCGGAAAGGAGAGGACGTTAGTGGGGCCGTCCTTGGAGCGGAAGCGCAGGTTAAGCGCCGCCATCTCAGAGGCATCGTTGATTCGGAAACTTACTTCTGGATTTGCGGGAATCTGTTCACCGACATGTTTGAGGGTCGAGTCCACCCAACAATAAAAGCTGTCGTCATCGGGACTTTCCAGCCCTGCATCCCTGTCGATGTGAACAAGCGGGGTCATGGGTCCTGTGGGTTCCGTGTGGGCGCGCGAGATTCAAAGTCATCATAGGCAGCAACCACCCGTTGGACTAACGGATGGCGGACCACGTCCTTATTGGCGAACCACGTAAATGTAATCCCTTTGACGCCATCAAGCACTTGAGTGGCATGGGTCAGGCCGGACTGCTGTCCTTTCGGCAAGTCTATCTGTGTCGCATCACCGGTGATCACGGCTGTGGACCCAAATCCGATACGTGTCAGAAACATCTTCATCTGTTCACGTGTCGTGTTCTGTGCTTCATCGAGGATAATAAAAGCATTGTTGAGTGTTCTGCCCCGCATGAAGGCTAGGGGTGCCACTTCGATGATATTTCGCTCTATGTATTTGGTTACCGTTTCAAATCCGAGCATTTCATAAAGAGCGTCATAGAGGGGACGTAAATAGGGATCGACCTTTTGACTTAGATCGCCGGGCAGAAAACCGAGACGCTCCCCGGCTTCAACCGCTGGTCGCACTAATAAAATGCGTCGCACGTCTTCCTCGATAAGAGCCTGCACCGCGCAGGCGACGGCGAGATAGGTTTTTCCAGTTCCTGCAGGTCCGATGCCAAAATTGATGTCGTGGCGTTGGATGGCGGCGACATAGCTCTGTTGATTGCGACCCCGAGGTTTTATCGATGTTCGTTTCGTTCGAATGAGCCCGATGTGGGCGGTGGGAGCCATCTCATCGATGCCTTGTTGCGCCGATAGATTTTCCAGACCAGCCTGCTGGAGATGAAGGTGGATTGATTCGGGGGTCAGTATCAGGCCCTGCTGGATGTCATCGTATAGCGAGCGTAAGAGCGCCACAGTGGCCTCAGCGGCTTCCTGAGATCCGGACACGGTGAAATGATTAGAGCGGTTGCTGATGCTGACACCCAGTCGGTCTTCAATTTGACGCAGATGACCGTCGAGTTGACCGCACAAAATAGCCAAATGGCGTGCATCATTAGGGTCTAGGGTGAAGCTGAGTTGGGATGTCGGCTCCGGCTCTGGGTCCGGTGCTACCGACGCGGTATCGATGTCCAACGCCTGTGTGGCCGCTCTTTTTGCACTTGGGAGGGAGACGATACCGAGGTTTTGGCCCGAGTCAACCGTTGTGTTCGGCTGTTTTGCCTGTCAGATCAGTGTTCCCCTGAGAGAGTTTGGCAGTGCCTCGACAATGTCAACATCGCAAAAAACACCTATTCTCGTGTGGTCGGTGCAGCTGAAATTGACGACCCGGTTATTCTCGGTACGACCGGCGAGCTGCCCGGGATCTTTCTTCGATAGGCCGGTGACGAGAATGCGCTGGCGCGTGTTTACCATTGACTCACTGATCTGCGCTGCCTGCTGGGCAATCCGCCCCTGCAGAATGTGTAAGCGCTGTTTTTTTACGTCCATCGGGGTTTCATCGGGGAGATCAGCGGCGGGAGTGCCTGGTCTGGCGCTATAAATAAAGCTAAAAGAGGTATCAAACCCGATGTCGTCAATGAGTTTCATGGTGTCGGCAAACTCTTGCTCGCCCTCGCCGGGAAATCCGATAATGAAGTCTGAGGAGAGCGATAACTTTGGTCTGATTTGTCGGAGTGCTCGGATTTTCGCTTTGTACTCGAGTGCCGTATGGCCGCGTTTCATCGCCATGAGAATGCGGTCTGATCCACTTTGCACCGGCAAATGTAGGTGGTCAACGAGGCTGGGAACCTCTGCGTAGGCCTGAATAATTGCATCGGAAAATTCAACCGGGTGCGAGGTGGTGTAACGGATTCGCTCTATCCCGGGGACTCGATTGACCAGATGAAGCAAGTCGGCAAAGTCGACGATATCGCCAAGGTGATTTGCACCTCGGTAGGCATTCACGTTCTGCCCCAGCAGGTTGACCTCTTTAACGCCCTGATCCGCTAGCCCCGCGATTTCTGCAATCACATCGTCAAGGGGCCGGGATACCTCCTCACCGCGAGTGTAGGGGACGACGCAGAAAGTGCAGTACTTGCTGCAGCCTTCCATGATAGAAACAAAGGCGCTGGGACCGTCCATGCGAGGCTCTGGCAGTCGGTCAAATTTCTCGATTTCGGGAAAACTGACGTCAACAACAATTGGTGCTCCACCTTTACGGGTCTCGATCATTTCAGGCAATCGATGCAGGGTTTGAGGACCAAAAATCAGGTCGACAAAAGGAGCTCGCTTGCCTATGTCAGCGCCTTCTTGACTCGCTACACAGCCGCCAACACCAATGATTAGCTCGGGGTTCGCAGCCTTCAGGGGCTTCCACCGACCCAGTTGGTGAAATACTTTTTCCTGAGCTTTTTCGCGAATCGAGCAGGTATTCAGCAGCAGCACATCTGCCTCTTCCTCCCGGTCCGTCAGTTCCAGCCCGTGGCTTTCACCGAGTAAATCCGCCATTCTTGCCGAATCGTACTCGTTCATCTGGCAGCCATGGGTCTGCACAAAAAGCTTTTTTCGAGGCGCTGATGTCACGGGAGGCTCTCAGGGGTTGGTGACGGAAACAGCCAGATTATACCTGCCTCACACATATTCAACGATATGGACACTGGCCATTTGTGACGGAAGTGGTACCATTCCGGCCCTTTTCAGAACAGCCTCGTTTTCATGTCCTCACAATCCGTCTATAAAGTCATCTTCCAGAACGGTGGTCAGGTGTTCGAAGTCTTCGCGCGCCAGATTTATCAGAGCGATATGTGGGGGTTCATCGAAATTGAGGAGCTGGTGTTCGGCGAGCGGTCAGCAGTGCTTGTCGATCCCTCAGAGGAAAAGCTGAAGACCGAGTTTTCCGGGGTCAAACGCAGCTATATTCCCCTGCACTCGGTCATTCGTATTGATGAGGTAGACAAGGAGGGCGCCGCTAAGGTGTCCGATGCCGCACCTCAGGGCGCAAAAGTGGCGCACTTGCCTTTTACCTCCATGCCGCCCGCTCCTGGTGGAGGCGAGGAGTAAACTGCCTCCCCGCTTGAATTTAGCTCTCAGAGTGCCCATATCTGACTCCTACCGGGACGTTCCCGGGCCACAGGAGACCCGCAGTAGTGGTGGACAGAGGCGATAATCCAGAGAACAACAGAACTGATGATGACAGTGATGGAGCTGTCATTGAGGGTGTCTCTGCGCATTATGAATTCGGTGCTGAGGACGTGATGCCTGCGGGGGATGAATCGCCCCCCGCTGTTGTCGAGGACGTCCTTCCTGACACTTTGGTATTGCTGCCCCTACCCGGACGCCCATTTTTTCCGGGTCAGGTGCAACCCGTCGGTCTGAATCCTGATCAGTGGCAAGAGACACTTCAAGCAATAGCTGAACAGGGCTCGGGTTTAATCGGCCTTGCTTTCGTCGGGGATAAAAATCCATCCGAGGCAGAAGCTGTGGACTTTCCCGGCATGGGTTGCGTGGTCAGACTTCACAAAACCCCCGGGTCGGATGAGAGCGCGGTACAGTTCCTAGCTCAGGGGGTTAAGCGTTTCAGACGTATTCGCTGGCTGAAGACCGACGGCCCGTTCATCGCACAGGTGGAATATCCGGCGACTCAGGGAGATCGCGATAGCGATGAAGTCAAAGCCTATGCGATGGCGATTATCGCGGCGATCAAGGAGTTGTTGCCGCTCAACCCGCTGTACTCCGAGGAACTTAAGCAATACCTCGGCAACTTTAATCCCAATCAGCCTAGTTTACTGGCGGATTTTGCGGCTGCACTGACAACAGCGAATGGGGGTCGCTTGCAGGAGATTCTCGAATCCCTGCCGTTGACAGTGCGAATGGCCAAGGTGCTGGAGCTGTTGCGTCGTGAAAAAGAAGTCGCCGAACTTCAGGGACAAATCAGCAAGGAAGTCAATGAAAAGGTCTCAGATAACCAGCGGGAGTTTTTTCTCAAGGAACAGATGAAAGTCATTCAGCGTGAGCTTGGCATCACGAAGGACGACAAAACCTCTGACGCGGACCGCTTTGCCGAACGTATGGCGGCGCTGTCTCCCAATGATCAGGTGCTCGCCAAGTTCCAAGAGGAGCTGGACAAGCTCAAGGTACTCGAGTCCGGGTCGCCTGAGTATGCGGTTACCCGCAATTACCTCGACTGGATGACTTCAGTGCCATGGGGTGTTTTTTCCGAAGACAATTTAAATCTCGATCAGGCGCGCGATGCTCTGGATAGCCATCACGACGGACTGGAGGATGTCAAAAAACGAATCATTGAGTTTCTCGCCGTAGGTTCCTTCAAGGGGGCTGTTGATGGCTCAATTTTATTGTTGGTGGGCCCTCCTGGCGTGGGTAAAACCAGTATCGGACGCTCAATCGCTGCAGCTCTGGGCAGGGAGTTTTATCGCTTCAGTTTGGGTGGTATGCGCGATGAGGCTGAGATCAAGGGGCATCGACGAACCTACATAGGCGCGATGCCCGGTAAGTTGGTGCAGGCCCTCAAGGACGTAAAGGTGGCAAACCCGGTCATTATGTTGGATGAGATTGACAAGGTGGGATCATCGTATCAGGGAGATCCGGCCTCGGCGTTGCTGGAGGTGCTGGACCCTGAGCAGAACCAGGAGTTCTTGGACCATTACCTGGACCTTCGGATTGATCTTTCCAAAGTGCTGTTTGTCTGTACCGCGAATCAGCTTGACACGATACCGCCCCCGCTACTGGACCGAATGGAAACTATTCGGTTGGCGGGTTATATATCAGAAGAGAAACAGGCTATCGCCAAAAATCATCTATGGCCCAAGTTGCTGGAGCGTCACGGGGCAAAGCCGAATCAGATTCGAATCAACGAGGCGTCTTTGAAGCTGGTCATTGATTCCTACTGTCGCGAGGCGGGTGTCAGGCAGTTAGAGAAGCAGTTATCCAGCCTTATTCGTAAGTCGATCCTGCGGTTGGTAGACGAAAAGCTAGATCGAATCCGACTTGGTAAGAGAGAGGTGACCGATATGCTGGGACAGCCCAGGTATCGGAATGATCGCCCGGCCCGCGGCCGTGGTGTTGTCACCGGGCTTGCCTGGACCCCCCATGGAGGCGCCACTCTGGCGATTGAATCGAGCAAGGTGCACACCCTCAACCGCGGTTTCAAACTGACTGGCCAGCTGGGTGATGTCATGAAGGAAAGCGCGGAGATTGCCTACAGTTATGTTGTCGCACATTTGCGTGAGCTGGGCTGCGATGAGGACTTTTTTGATATGTCGACGGTGCATCTCCATGTGCCTGGAGGGGCCACGCCAAAGGATGGACCCAGTGCGGGGATCACCATGGCGACAGCTCTGGTTTCACTCGCGAGGAGAGAGAGAATTCGCCAGCCACTGGCT
>Ga0181583_10000725_pt1 | contig 24025 bp, 31 predicted proteins | sample 071ome_31_FD_132461 | JGI IMG/M metagenome (GOLD analysis project Ga0181583, IMG submission 132461) | Coastal salt marsh microbial communities from the Groves Creek Marsh, Skidaway Island, Georgia - 071405CT metaG (megahit assembly) | ecosystem: Environmental > Aquatic > Marine > Intertidal... | reverse complement strand
CGATGACGGACATGTTGCGGATGTTGTCCGGCCTGCGAGTGAGTGAACGAAGAAAAGCAAGCACGTCAGAACTGTACCACGCCCCATGCGCCCCCGCAGGGGTTATGAGAGCCAGCCGGGCCTACCCCCCCGCCATCTTTCTCCCCAGGCCCGTGCGGCGGGGGACTGCACGCCTCTTTACGATCACATGTGCAATAAAACACTAACGAGCGTCGTTCACAGGTACCCGCCGGCGTCGCGACGCTTGGAGGTGGCCTGCCGGCCGACTGAGGGGCGTGAGCAATACTGCACCCGCAGTGGGCGGGGCGGGCGTGCAGTGGGGTCACATCTCAACCACAGGGGCGGATTTACTACAGATATCGCCACACGGACACTCGAAGATGGTCATCGGCGGAGACGCTGGACGTCAAGGCGCCTGGACCACCAGCCCCAGACGTCGTTGCGTCTCCGGGCCGGCGCGGTTGTCTGGGGACGTCAGAGTTTTACGAGACTCGGTTTTCTACATTTTGCAACGAGGAGGGAAACTCACTTGTCCATCTCCTGGCGGATCTGGTCGATCGTGAACTTGGGCATACTGCTCCCTTGCTCCTCTTGTGACACTCCCGACAGGGAAGAGAAAGAACCAAGAGCAAACCTGGTCCCAAAGAAGGAAGATGTAGTCTCGGCGCGCGTGCATATAAAGGGGGCGGCGGAGGGGACGGGGAGAGAGCGGGCCTTGGCCGCCACCCCTGACAGGGAGTTCGTCTGTCCATCAGTGTTTGGTTCCCGCAGCGTCGGAGGAGAGTTTCCGTCCCTCTCCTTCTCCATGCGCTCCCGTGTGCTTACGGAAGTGGACTTGTGGGGCGCCATTCTCTGCGATGTCTGCGATGTCTGCGATGATGACGACGGTGCGGAGCTCCCTCCCTTTGCCCTCGGGCAGGGTGCAGCAGCGGGGCGTGCCCCCCCCCGCTGGCCCCGGGAGCGGTCGCCGTGTCTCCCACGTTATCCATGCTGTCGCCTCGGACGGCGGGAGGATGAAGGTGTCGGCTTTCGAGCGCGTTTCAATCCTCTCCGAGTCCCTCCCCTACCTCCAAAAGTTTCGCGGCAAAACAATCGTGATCAAGTACGGCGGAGCTGGTGAGCGGGATGGCACCCATTTTTCAGGATCCGTCGCGCATACCACGTTTTTGGCCTTGCGCTGCGCCCGGGGTCGCTGGGGCATGTTCGCGTGCTCTCGCGCGAGCCACGACCCTGCTTCCGCCCGATGCTCGCGCAGCGATGAAGGACGAAAGTCTCAAGGCGGCCGTCGTCTCGGACATCGTACTACTCGCCACTGTCGGTATCAAGCCAATTCTCGTCCACGGCGGTGGGCCCGAGATCAACAGCTGGCTCGGTAAGCTCGGTATCGAGCCGAACTTCAAGAACGGGTGCGTGACCTCCGTGAACGACCGCCCCCGATGCCGCCTTCCTGTCGATTATGTGCGTCACGTGGTTGCGGAACTCGCTTATTTATAGCCTGAATATTCCGCGCACCGGGTGCGCAGACATTGGTAACGAGCGCACTCGCGCAGGCCGCCCCCCCACTGGCCGCGTTGCTTGGCAGTGCAGCCCTTCCCCCCCCCCCCCGCCCCCTCTGCGCAAGGGGAGCTGCGCCCCTCTTCTAAGCCCCTGCAGCCTCCGTGTTACTGATGGCCCTACCATGGATGTGGTGGAGATGGTGCTCGTCGGCCGCGTGAACAAGTCGATCGTGACGCTCATCAACCAGGCGGGTGGGAACGCGGTGGGGATGTGCGGGAAGGATGGGCGCCTACTCATGGCCCGGCAGATGGTGGAGAAGGACATTGGCTTCGTGGGCGAGGTGAACAAAGTCAACAGCTCCGTCCTTCGGGCACTTATGAGCGAAGATCTCCTCCCCGTTGTGGCGACGGTCGCTCAGGACGAGAACGGGCAGGCCCTGAATGTGAACGCGGACATTGCTGCGGGTGAGATTGCTGCGGCGGTGGGGGCCGAGAAGCTCATCCTCATGACGGACGTTCCCGGCGTGATGAAGGACAAGGATGACGTGTCGACGCTTTACAAAACGCTCTCGATCCGGGACAGCAGGGAGCTCATCGAAGAGGGGGTCATTGCGGGAGGGATGATTCCCAAGGTTGAGTGCTGCGTGCGGTCCCTCGCCCAGGGGGTGGGTGCTGCCCACATCATCGACGGCAGGCAGCAGCACTCTCTCCTTCAGGAGCTCCTGACGGATGAGGGCGTGGGGACCATGATCACGGGCTGAGACCGGGGCCACACAGGGCGCATCGCAGGGGTGAAAGCGTAGTGGCTTTGGCCTGAAGCACACATGAAAGGTCCTCCATTCTAAGTGTCGATTAGGTGCTCCAGCATGCCCCGGATGCGGTTCTCCTCCGCCTGTAGCTCGTGGAAGCGCTCCTCTAGGGCAGTTGCGAGGGCCTCCTGGGTCCCGCGGCCCTCCTCGTCCTGCTTGTCCATGTAGTCGAGGACCTGGATCTCGGCCTCAACCGAGCACTTGCGCTGCTCGAGCTCCACCTTCAGCCCCGTCATCGCGATGCTCCGCGGGAGCGTCGCGTTGAACTCCAGGCGCGCGTTGAAGTCCGACGTGCTGAAGGCGGCCGCCGGGGCGACAGGGTTGCACGTGAACTCGAGGGGGGCAGTGTAGGTCTTGATATCAACCGTGTCGTCTGTCAGGATCATCTTCTCGGGGTCAGACTCGAGGAGGTTGTAGTCCTCCCACTTCTCCTTCTCGGCGTTCCCGAGGTTGTACGCGAGTACCCACATGCTCTTGCCCGCGTCGTAGTCCGTGACGATGGCCTCGTGCCAGCCCCCCTCCTCTGGCCAGTTCCGGAGCACCCGGCGCCCAATCATACCGAGGGCCCGCTGGTGCGCCTTGCTGCCGCCCCTCCCCCTCCCCGGCGGCGTCGCCAGGTCGCCTTCCCCCGAAGTGTCCTCCCCCTCCTTCCTCCCCTTCGGCTTCGCCCTACTGCGCGGCGCTGCCCGCGGGGGGGGAGGGGGCATCGCCTCCTCTCCGCCTGCCCGCCTCCCCTTCTTCGACCCGTCGCCAGTCCGCTGCTTCTTTGCCGGCTGAGTCCCGACATCACCCTCGTTCTGCGCAAATTAAGCATGCGTAAGTGGAATCGGATTGCGCGACGAGACGTGAGGGAAGCGACGCCGAGACCCTGGAGGGTGCCGGGGAGAGGCCCTGCGCTGGCATGCGTCCCTCATCCGACGTTGACTAGTCCAACGGAGGATGACATGTTCGTACCTGAAGTTCTTCGAGGATGCGAACGTACACATCAGCGGTCACACCAAGCACACTGCGGCCGCCGCGCGGGGCTCATTCTCAGCTGGGTGGAACGCGCGGGGGAGGGGGCGATGCTGAAGATTCCAAAGGAAGCGTCTTACAGGGTCCCCGGGAACATATTTAAGTAGTCGGAGTCGTGCGTCACATTGAGGCACAGGGGGTCACGACCTTGTGGTCACGAGGGAGAGGGAGGAACGAGAAGAGGCTTGCCAAACTCACTCCTTGAGCTTGGTGATCGTCATCTCCGTCTGCAAGCCGCGATGCCCGTTTGCATTGATGGCTTTCATCACCGCCTTCATAGCTGTGGCGGAAGCAGCCGTCATCTGGGCCCTTGTGCGTCTTATCCCGCGACGACGGGAGGGAGCCCGGGGAGATGAGGAGGTCTTGCGCCACGCGTTCCCCGCGCTAGGGTTGCCCGGGAGTTGGTTCCGCTGTGGGAGAGTCGGGGGAAAGCCAAGAAGAGGGGTGGCGGAGTGAAGCGCGGCTTCGTCGCTCCTCCCTGTTTCTGCCACATGGACTGCAAAGTAGTGCGACCGCCCTGTGGGCTTGGCACGGGGCGTCGGGCAGCCGCTTGAATTTCCAGCTTTGAGCCCTTCGTGCGTTCTGACTCACTCTCATCCGACCTCTTCTCGAGAATCGCCTCCTCATAGCCCGTGTAAGCTGTCCCGGCGGGGCACTCGGCGCGGATGGCGCACACGAACAAAAGGTGGGAACCGTCCTGGCCGAGCGCCTCTGAGACCTTCCGAGTCCCTCTCGACCCGCGCCTCGCCTTCGCACGGCGCGCCTCTCGACATCTGCTGCCCTTTGCGCGCCTCCTGTCCCCAGACCGCGGAAGGCACCGCGCCCGGACAAGTCTCGGCCGTTGCAAATCCTCCCCGCACATGCAGGCCGGCTACAGGCCTCTCGACACTGGGGATCCCGCTTGGGTTCCCGTCCGAGCCGACCGATGACAGAGATGCGACCCCTGCGACTGCGAGGCCACGCTCCCGGCAGCACCTGGCGTCCCGAGTGACGATCGGCATGGGCCTCGATTCGACCCGCGCCTCGACGTACGCGAGCACGTTCCGGCGCCCGCGATCTTGTGCCGGGACTGAGCCTGGGGTCTTGGAGTCGAACACCGCAACGGTGGCCACTGAGCTAGCCGTCCGCAAGCCGCCTCCCACCTCCCCTTCCCGCGAGCCGAGCTCGCCACCTGCTCCTGCGGGGGGTCCACGGGACGTGGACGAGGTTTCGCCACCTGTCCCGCGAGTGGCAGGCCGCCCCTGGGGGAAGCCTCCCTTGCCCTCCGGCCACCTGGCACTGCAGCGGGGACTCGACGAAGAGACCCAAACGACTGCGATCAGGCCCACGCCCCGACATATTAGTTCGGAATGTCGTCCACGGAGCAGGAACGGGCTACCGGGCACTGCACCAGGGAGCACTGGGCCAGGGAGCACCCGGCCGGGGTGTACTTCTTCGAAGAATCCGCAGCCAATGGGGGCTCCACTTGGCACGAAGCGACCGGTCTCGGCAGCGTCATCGACAGGATGGGGCTTCTTTAACCCGCCCGTCACCCCCCTCTCCGTACGCTCCATCGACCTCAGAGACGACCTCGAAGAGGGCGACGTCGGGCAAGCAGCTCCCATGGTTCTCAGCCTGGAGCACCCGATGGAGTCGACGCACGAGGTCCTCGACATGGAACTGCAAGAGATGTCGCTGGCGGAAGTGCAGGCGCTCAAGGCGAAGCTTAGACAGAAGAAGTGAACTGCTGTGCACCTTCAACAAGCTCAGAACCACACGTCCCTCTGGTAGCGCCCTTCCCGGCTCATGGTGTCGAGGTACTCCTTCGCTCCTTCCTGGCCCTTCCCGCCCTTCGTGGCAATGATTTCCAGCATCGCCTTCTCAACGGACCCTGCCATGTTGGACGCGTCCCCGCACACGTAGAAGTGTGCACCCTTCTCGAGCAGGGACCACACCAGATCCCCCGACTCGGTGAGGCGATTCTGCACGTAGACCTTCTTCCCTGTCTCGCGAGAAAATGCAGTGAAGAGCTGCACCGCCCCTTCGCGGTGCCACGCCTCCAGCAGATCGGCGTAGAGGTAGTCCTGGTCCCTTCTCCGGCATCCGAAGTAAAGCACTGCCTCGCCGCAGACCTCGCCAGACAGGGTGCGGTCCTTCAGGAACGACCTGAAGGGGGCCAGTCCCGTGCCGGGCCCGACCATGACGATGGGCGTCTTCGGGTCCTCGGGCAGGCGGAAGTCCGGGTTCTTCGAGACGTAAATGCCCGCGTACTGGCCCACCTCGAGGCGCTCCCCACAGAACGTAGAGCACACGCCAATGCGCTCCTCCCCCAGGGACATGTACCTGACCGTCGCGATGGTGCACTGGACCCTCGTCGAGTTCTCACGCATAGAGCTCGAGATAGAGTATAGCCTCGGGACGAGAGCCTTGAGGCGCGGCAGGACGGTGTCCAGTGGGAGGGGGCCAAACTCGCGGAACAGGTCAACAAGGTGCCTTGGCTCCAGGTACTTCTCTGCCTCGTCCTTCGACGCGGCAAGGGAGGGGAGGACGGCGGCGCTTTCCTGGCAGTTCTTGGGACCAGAACCGGCGTGGACCTCGACCGTGGCCGTGGCGTCCCCCTTGCAACTCCGTGCCTGAAGGAAGTCTTTGAAGATCTCGACCTTGGGGTGGCGCAGGTCGAAGTACTTCACTAGGGCGTCGCGGAGCGTTGTCTGCAACCCAGGGGAGGTCGTATCCCAGTCTGGAATGGTCACTGGGGCCGAACCGGGAACGCCCCAGACCTTGAGGAGCCCGTCGACCTTGGCGGGGTCGTTCAGCGGCACAATACCAAGGGCATCTCCGGGAGTGTACTCGATCCCGCTGTCGCCCAGGTCGAACTCGATCATGACGGTGTCCTTGTCGTCTTTGCTCTGCACGCTGCAAAGCCCGCGCTTGGCGGAAACGGTTGCAACGTAGGGGTTGGCACGGCCGTAGCGCTTCTTCTTGTTGGTCCCCACGGCATGGCCGTTGGCGGCTGACAGGGCCTTGTATGGGTTCTCGATCTCCTTGAGCCCCAGCTCGGGGATGGCGCGCAGCACGGCCTCGATCCAAGAATCCACCGCCTCCCAGTCTTCACGGTCAATGTCCACGCGGGGGGCGCAGCGCCGGCCGCCCAGGGCCTCGAGGGCCGCGTCGACCTGCTTCCCGCAGGCGCAGTAGTGCTCGTAGTTGCGATCGCCGAGGGCGAGCACGGAGAAGGGGAGCTGCGCAACCCCCGGGGCCTTCTTCACGAGCCAATCGACAAAGTCACGGGCCTCCGCGGGGGGCACGCCCTCCCCGTGCGTGGAGACGATGACAAAGAGGCTCTGCTCTGAAGCAATGTTGTATCCGTCCGGGTGGTCCGCCATGTCCAGGAGCTTGGGGATGACGTTACCCAACTCCTTGAGCCTCGTGCAGAGCTTGACGGCGATCTCCTTACTGAAGCCGTACTCGGTCCCGTACATCACGGCCACAGGGAGGCCCTTCCCCGGGAGGCCCTCGAGCAAGGGGTCGGCCCGTGGTGCATCTCCACCTGCACCCCCCTCTGCCAGCTCCACTCCCCCCGAGTTCTTTAGGAACGTCGCGAATGACGTTGAGTCGTACTTCTTCTTCCCCGCACTGGGGAGGGGAACGGGGCTGCGCAGGAAGCCGCTAAAGTCCTGGGGGTCCTGCGTGTTGCCCTTGAAGGGGTCCCCCCCGGTGCGGGTAGCGGCCACGAGCTTCCAGGCGACGAGCGAGGCACCTGCACCGGAGGATCGCCGGTGGCTTCATCTCCCTTGCACAACCGAGGACGAATCCCACGAAAATGCACTTTCCGGGACAGTCAGGTCAAAATCGATCCCAGCCGCGGTGCACATCAGATGCAAAGGCAGAAGTCGGCGTGCGGGGCAGGCAAGGGCGCGAGCGCGGCCCAGCGTCACCCGAGTTCCCCGTCTCGAGAACATTCGTGCGCGAAAGTCGGGCGGGGTTCACCAGGACCGCGCATGTGAACGTCGTGGAGGTGTGCCTCGCCCGCGAAAACGAAAATGACGTGCAGGAAATGTCTGGGGGAATTTCCGCCCGTATCTTCCTCGCAGGGCAACATGCCGGAGTTTTACGGGCTAAAAATGCACGTTTTCGCCCCGATCACAGGTCGTACGCCGCCGTATCTGTCCCCACGCTCAGTTCAGGGCCGCTGACCCGCGTCCGTGAGGTCACCTACGCCCAGGGCGACACGCTTCCAGCTCACCGCCCCGTCGCCATCCCGAAACAGGTCGGGAACGCGATGCATCTTTGAGCACCCTCACGTGTGTCGCAGGTGTCCACTGCGCTTGCCAAGGCGTGGTGGGCCCCTCATGTGTCCCCTCGAACGACGGTCGGCGGACCCCAGCTGACACACTGAACCAGGGTGCGTTGTGGGGCGGCCGCGTCCAGCTCGATGAGGAGGACGTTCACGCCCCTTGTAAGTAGAAGTGTCTCTCATTGCTGTGCAGTCAGTCTCATATCGTCGCGGTGACGATTTCGCGTGCCATTGCAGACGCGTCGCAGGAGCGCAATCACTTCCCGTTGGAAGAGTGCGTCCGCGGGCAGCGCCTTCTCCACGTTGGAAAGCCATCCCACGGGCACTTGGGCCCCTTCTCCGGCATGTAAGTTCAAGTTCAGTGCACATGAACGTGGCTTTTTAATACGAGGCACAGGCGTCCATGCCCATGCCCACCCTCGAACCAGCCCAACAGGGTCCACGAATCCCACGCCGTTCGGTCGCCTCGGTCCCGGAATAAGTCAAGACAAACGGAATGATACAAATGCTTGCTCGGCAGTTGATCGCAGAGAACCCTGGCAGAACCGCCCGGGGACGAATCCTGTTCGGTGGGCCGGCGTGGGGGACCATGCACACCCCATTCTCCCCCTCCCAACGGGAGGCGGTCCGACTACTTGTAGACCACGGCGCGCTGGTGGCGGAGGTCAAGGACGGCTTGTGCGCGGCTAAGGTGTCGTGGGAGGATCTTGCACGGTGGCTGCACGCGGTCACCGTGATGCTCCCGCGGGAAGCCTGGCTCGTATACTCACACGCCCCTCCTGCTGGTCACCAGCTGCAAACTTCTGCGCCCGACGACACGCGTAGCGAGCATGATCGTGACCTGTTGGATCTTTACGCTGACCTCCTCGACCAACGCGAGGTACCCAGAAGGCCCGAAGACTTGGCTCACCCGGGGCTGGGATCGGGGAGAAGGTCGGCGTCAGGGCCGGGGACGGAGCTGGTGCTTGTGCACGGTCCGAAGAGGGAGCGTGGTGCTCGGGTCATGGCCCGGCGCCTGTGGATGATGCGAGAAAGAGACAGTCGGGAGGCGTGGTGCGCTGGGCAAGCGCTTCAGATGAGCGTTGCCTTCAGGGACAAGATGCCGGAGTCAGTGACGAAGGTCACGGAGCGCATGCGTGAGATTGATGGCGGGGAGGATGACTTGCCAACTGCGTTGGGGGTCTTGGAGTGGATGGAGGCTTCGCTTTGCTCAGACTTCCTCACCTCTGACTGGATGTACGGCGCCAGGCGCCTGTTCGTGTCTCGTCTCAGCACGGCCACGAATTTTGTGGATATTTCGAGGGCGTTACTGCAGCTCCTGATACAAGGCCTGGACCTTCAGCGGCTGGCGGCGCTGGTAAGATGTGATGTGCCCCGTGACTCAGCTTCCAACGTCCGTGCCTTTGTCCTCTCAAGACATGTCCCCTCCACGACCCCATCCCAAACCCCCCGCAGGCGAAACTATCGGCGTCGAAGATCGCAGAAAGGGCGCTCACGTCCCCTCACAGCAGGCTTTCATGGGAAGAGAGATGGAGGCGGGCAGCAGGTTGGCTTCTATGGATTGCGGACACCACGGGCTGGGAGTTCGTACTCACACAGAAGATCGCTGTGAGTCACCAGTGTGCGACCCTAATCCTGGAAGAACCGTTCGTCCAGGCACTGACCCGTCACTTACCTGACTTCGGCGCTTCTCCTGATCTGTGCCGCAGTGGTGGAAGCAGTGGAAACGGGGAGTCGAGACTGCCTACAACCAGCACGACATTTCTTCAATGTCGGACCACTTGGTCCGTCTTGCCCTGGAGATCAGGCCGTCGCTCGACGAGGAGTGGGATGTGGTGTCGGAGAGCTGGTTTTCCTCTGCACGAACGGCGCGTGGCCCTCTCCGACTTGGGAACCTCGCCCACAAGCTCTACCTGCACATTTCGTCACCGAACCAGGGCAACGAGAGCGCCGAAGCCCAAGGGCCGCTGGATGAGCCGGCCCGTGTTTGCGACAGCGACGAGGATGCCTGTGTGGCTGTCCCTGTTGCGCCTTCGACGCTGATACCTGGAAGCCTCCACCCGCAGCTGCAGAACGCGGTTTACGGTGTGGAGCCTACCTTGGGCCCGACGATTTCCACGGCAGGGCATAGTATCCCGTTGTCACCTCGACGGATCGGGGAGGGAAGGACCACGTTCTACCCGCGGCTCGGGGTCAAGATGCCCTTGTTCAAGACCATGGAGAGATCAGAAGTACCAACAGAGAGTGAGCAGAGCAAAACTGACAGTGAAGACGACTCGACGTCAAGCTCAGAAGGCGACGAGGACGTCCCAAACTTCGCCCCGACCACTGTCGTCCATAAACAGAAGTGTCGAGGCCGGACCATATCCTGGTGGAGCGACGGTATCACACCTGAGCGCCCGCTCAGTGATGGTGAGGAAGACATCCCTGATTCCTGGTGGGTGACTGAGGATCCATCCGACGTCCTGCTTCTTCATGAGAGATCCTGTGCACTTACCCAGACTGCTGGCGAGGAGCTCCCCGACCTGTCGGTTCTTCCTTCAACTCGTGTGCTCTGGCAGCCCGGAGTTGAGGGAGTTGTCGGTCCTGGTCATCCTCTCGCGGGTTACACTGAGTACATCGTAACTTCACGTATTCGTTGCGCATCAACAATGAAGAAAACAGCTAAGGCTGTTGCCATGCTCAAGACCTCTAGGGCAGGGGAAGCTCTCAAGTCTTGCCTTGCCACCAAATCGTCGAATGAGGTGGAACGAGCGCACGAGATTGCGGGAATGATCGCCTTTCTATTCGAGCCCCTTCGGGACGCTTCCAGTTATGCAAGTATCGAGCGCTGTGAAGCGGAAGTTCTTCCACCACTACAACACGGGTCACCGAGAGCGGCTGATGCGGGCAGGGCCCGCAAGCGTGGACGGTTTTCGTCTGCCAAGAGCTCAAGGGGTGACTTCGAGAGGTCCGCTATCTGTTTGCGTATGATGAGCCTGCCTTGCCAATCCCCTTCACAAGCCTCGCACTTGGAGTACGTTCGAGGGAAGCAAAAGACGTGGGGTCCGAGGAATGTGGCTGTGGCTTGGGACGTGCATCGTGACACGCGCGAGCAAAAATCAATGTGCGACCTCAGGTCTAAGGGTCGAGAGCGGCAAATCCCATGCGTCTGCCGACACAACAGCGCGAGTGGCGTCAACCTCTTCAGTTTCTTTCGGAGAGATCCAGCGAACGCTGCTCACCCCTTGGCAAGATCGCCGTGTCCCTGGGCGGCTGTAGTACAGCTTGGGGGGTTCGTTCCTTGGCGCGTGCGAGTGCTGGTGACGCCGGGAAAGGGTCTCGGTGTTTACGCTGTCGAGGCTATTCCAAAAGGAGCCCCAGTGATGGAGTACGTTGGGGAGGTCATCAGCAACCAGAGCGCGTTCAAGTTGGAGGAGATGCGAAACATGTTCGAGAACGCTCCTGCTGGTCAAACGCTTGCCGTTTCTGTCGACGATATCGTTTGCTCCACAGGGGAGCACCTTGCAAGCAACAAACTCCGCGAAAGTATGTCTGCAGCGCAACACCGCAAGAAGATCGACGTTAGCAGGGCGGAGCGTCGCTGGGATCACACAAATCACTTCACACTGCACTTCAAGAAGATCGTCGCCCAGGTGGGTGGGCACGAAGTTGTCCGGCGCACCGAGTTCGACGTCGATGGCGTGTGCAGGACCGCCGTCATCGAGCCAACTGAGCGCGGGAACCTCGCGCGGATGATGAACCACGCGTGCGATGGGGGGAACCTCGAGGTCTGCGAGCTCTCCCGCTGCCCTCGAGGGATCTCGGAGCTGGCGAAGCTGCCGCCTGTTACAAGGACAAACCGTTGCGGTGTCTATGGATGGGTCCCCCCGGGGGCTGACGATCTCGACTCCGGGGGGTTAACATCGGCAGATGCCATTGCCCAGTGGTTACCTCGAATCCTCTTCGTCGCAAGGAGGGACATCCGGCCGGGTGAGGAACTCACGTACGATTACAATCTGTTCAGGGATGACGAAGGCCTTCAGAATGCCAGAGAGCGGGTTTTCGGGAGCAAAAGGTGCCTCTGTGGAACATCTGCTTGTGTGGGTCTTGTTGCCTGATACCTGTTCTAAGGGCATTCTCTCAAGTGCAGTGACCGTTCAAAGCTCTTCAGACTCGTTGAATTCCTCGTCGCGCTCCATGTCACGGTACTCTTTGTCATCGGCGACAAGTTTCGCCCAGTCCTCCTCGCCAAGGCGAGCGTCGGGGCACGAAGGCGTCGCATCCGAGCACAAGGCTCTGTACACGACCTCCCTTGGAGGCGCTCCGCCACCCACTGGGGACAGGTCCCCACGGCTCAGCGGCTGGAGCATCCCGTCCTCCGCGTCGTCGATGAACTCCCAGCACCACTTGCGGAGTCGGCTTGACTGGGTCGCCATATCACGCGGCGACGCCCCCCCATGATCAATCCACAAGTTGTTGCTCACCCACTGCCGCTTGCTCAAATCCCTGTCCTCATGGCCTGCCAAAATGTACTTGTTCATCGTATTGCAGACGTGCTTGAACTTGCCGTCGTCGCCGTTGATCAAGTCATGAAGGCGCGCCTCGGACTCAAAGTACTGCGGGTACAGCTAGCGTCGGGCGAGCTCCGGCTCGCCCACTTTGATCGGCCACCCTGTGCTGTGCAAAGCGCACCCAAGGGTTGGATCCTGAGGCTCACCCGAACAACGTTCCCGACGCGGTTGCCCTGAGAGTCCAGCCGTGTCCTGTGCTCGACGTTCTGCCTCTGCTTCTCGTCCCGCATGCGGTCGTGTAGGGCATGCTACAGATGCGCAGAGGGGCGAGTGAGTTCAGCGCTGTGCCCACCGAAGCGTGGCAGGGTGCATGACTCCACATGTGATACAACACACAGCACGCCCCATGGTTCACACGCCAACGAAGGAGGAGGGGAGGGGCTCGAGAGGACGGCCCCCTGTCCGGGCTGGGGGGGCGTTCTCGGCGCAGGCGGGCCGCCTCATGAGATATGCCCCAGGCCCAACCAAGAGACCACTTACCGCGACTGCCTTGCATGCCGAGCACTCGTCGTGGATCGCGAAGATCGTCCCGGCTAGAACCAGCAACGCGCATGCGAGAAGAGGCCCCAAAGCGACCCTGCTCATCATCTCTTCGCTTCTTCGAGAAGTCTCCACGCCCAGTGGACCCCCCCCCACTTCAATCAGCTACGACCAATGGTAGTAGCCGTCTGTCTTTTTGCTTCGATCGGGATGCCGTTTCGCCATTTCAAGCTGCCTGGTGAAATAGTGGAAGCCGACCCTCCCCCGGGGGCCCAATCGCCGTGGTCGACGTGGTATGTAGGAACACCTGCATGCGTGCGACAGCTCCCCCGGCTGATCTGGGCGATTTCTTCTGCGGCTGTCGCGACAATCCGACCCGACATCCCCGTTCAGAGGCAACCGTGCCAAATCCCTCAGCTCCCGCGTTCATCCCACGTCCGTTTTACCGTGAAGGTTATAGCGCGCCCCAGGGGGCCTTCGGTGCCCGCCTTGGACTCATTGCGCTGCGATGGCTCCCCTTGTGGGATGCGTTCCTCGCGTCGCCCTCGCTGCTTCGGCTGCCGTCTTGCTGGCGGGCGTCTGGGCGTTTCTGAACCCTGGCGCAGCCGAGTCGCTGCCGTACCTCGGTGAGTGCTTGGAGCCCTTCCTCGCGGGTCCCCCCTCTGGGTCTGCGCCGCGGCACGGGGACAGGCTGGGCTTGTCGCTTTGGGCACGCGGTGCACCGGGCCGGGTGCAGGTGGTTACCCCCCGCTCCGCTCGCTTTTCCTGCCGCAGGACTGGTCTACCCACTGTTGACCGGCCTGATCCCGCCGTCTGCCTTTCGAGACTGGCCTCTGCTGCAGGCGAGCTCCGCTTTCCGTGGCCCCAGGGAGGTGGCCCATGAGGACACCTGGGCAGTGATCTTGCAGAGCTCTCGTTACTGGTTCAACTACAGGCACGCGGCCAACACGCTGCTGCTCTACCGGGAGCTGCGCGAAAGGGGTGTCCCAGACTCGAACATCATCCTCATGCTGTCCTCCGATCACGCCTGCGACGGGAGGAACCCCGAACCCTGCACCGTCTACGACGACTTCCTCAGCTCCCGTTCCAGGAATAATCTCTTTGGCGACGTGGAGATCGACTTCTTCGGGCCCGAGGTGGACCCGGAAGCGTTTGTGAACGTTCTCCTGGGGCGGGGTGATCCCCGGTGGCCATCAGGGAAGTTCTTGGGGTCCGGGCCGAGCAGCAACGTGGTGCTGTACATGACGGGCCACTCGCATGCGGACATAATGAAATTTCAGGACAAGGACGTGGTCACGAGCAATGACCTGGCCGGGGTGGTGGCCGAGATGGAAAGGCTGGGCAGGTACCGGGAGATGCTGGTGGTGACCGACACCTGCCAGGCGTCGACGCTCTCGAGGCTGATCAGCAGCAGCGCAGTGTCAGACCTACACAGCTCGATACGCGGGGAGAACTCGTATTCGATCAATCATGATCAGACACTTGGGCAGAGCATGGCCGACCAGCTAACCTACGTCATGACACAGATCCTCCGGTCGCCAGGCGTCGACGAGAGCGAGGAGACACTAGCGGACGTCATGCGCCGCGTGAAGGGAAAAGAAGGTAGAAGAATCATGTCGACTGCACGCCTACGGCTGAGTGGGAGTAGCACGCCAGCAAGCCAAAGACCAGTCCAGGAAGTGCTGGGGTGGCCAGGGGCCGATGCAGCGTTCACGGCAGCTTAGTAGCTGCTCTCTCTTCGGGGGTTCAAAGAAACGTTATCGTCTATAGCGCGTTCGCGAACTAGCCGCCCAGTTGGCTGTGCGCGGCTACCTAGGGCGAGGGCGCGATATGCATGTTTTGCATGCCGACTGAATGAAATGAACCGGCTCCGCCGGGCAACTTAGCACCCACACTTCTCATATGCAAGTCGGGGTCGTTTTCTGTTCTGTGTCAGTGATCGCGGCGAGCGGGAAGTCAGAGAGGCGGGCAGTCGCCATCTTTGACACCTTGGCTGTCCCCTTGCTGTAGAAGTCCTGCATGCTCCAGTCCATCTTGGAGTGGGTCGAGGAGCCCCGGCAAGCCCTCTCGATCTTCTCGCCCATGGAGCACCACCCGAACGAGGTGCTCTCGAGAAGCCGCTGGGTCTCTGACATAGCAGGGCCCAGCAAGTTGGTGATCGGCTGGTAGCGCCCAAGAAGCACGGCGACGCACGGGCCGCTGCCGATGGCAATCTTGCAGCTGGGCTCCACGTTGATGCTGCTCCACCCCCTTGCAGAAACGACGGCCTGGTAGAGCATCATGGCGACCTCCAGCGCCAACACCTGATGATCTGGGAGCTCCGTCGTCAGATTGAGCGCGATCGCGAGCACCGCATGAGACCCAAGCGGGCAGACCTTGAAGAAGTCGTGTGCACGATCCTGGACGAGGTACTCCACGCGGCAGTGGATCTCGTGAATAAGCTGCGATGCCTCGACGAGGTCCGTCTGGCCGGAGATCGCCTTGGCTAGGCCAGGCAGCTCCAGGGCGATGATGCTGACGTCTGACGACTCCTTGCGGAAAACCATCTCGGGCGAGGGCAGGAATGCCGTGGAACGAAGGCGCTGCATGAGCAGGGAGTCCACCTCAACGGCCCTGCCCGCATCGTCCGGCAGCCCCGGAGCGTGCATCGCCTCCCGAACGGAGGTGCTGGAATGCAGCGGCACGCGAGCCCTGGCTCGTCCTGTCCTCGAACTCGAGCGGGACCTCCCAGGTCTCCCAGGTGCAGATACCTTGTCCACATCAAAACTTGCACCTCGGCCCGTGGGGGGGACGTGGGACACTGCCCCGCTCCCGCCAGCGTCCTTGGGCTCCGTCACCTCCTCCTCCTCTTGGATCCCCCGCAGAGGAGCGTGGGTGCCCAAAGGGGAGACCTTCAGGGCTGCCGTGGCGTTTGATCTCGCGTGCCTCCTCGTCTCCTCCTCCACCATCGCGATGCGTGTCAGCAGAGTCTGCGAGAACAAGCTTCAGCCATTAGTTGGAGGAGTTCGGGGCGAGGTCGTGGCGGGCGCCGCAGATGTTTGTGTGTGAGGGTATGGCTCATGACAGACGTACCTTGGATGCCTCGGCCGGGAGAAGCTGCTGGATGAGGTCATCCCTTGCCCTCATCCCCATGTACGAGGTGGTCCTCATGATCACGAGGGAAACCATGGCGGAGATGATACCTAGCACGCCCATCGCCTGTATCGACACGACATTCAGCACGCTCCTTTCCGGAAGGGGGCTCGAAATCACAAGCATTCCGATGAAGGCGAGGTAGACCACCCACATGGACCACCCGACGAGCAGGATGATGCCCTTCCTCTCCATGCTGATCGAGTCGTCTTTCTTCTTGTTCCTCTCCTTCAGGCAGGCGAGCCCACCGTGCATGCAGTACATGTAGAAGGCGTACAGGAGGATCCCGATTGGGCCGTTGAGCAATGCCCCCAGGAAGTGGGTCGGCGTGAGGTGGTACCCTAGGGCTTCGGTGTGTGCCTTGAGCACGGGGTCTGTCATCCTGAAGACGAGATGCAGAACACCTGTCAGAGAGTTCCCGAAGCTGAAGATCAGTAATGGAGTGAGCTCGATCCAGGGGGATATGTACTCCCCTGTATACATCCCCACCGCCTGGATCAGCGGGTAGAAGACAGCATCACTGCAGGCAAGGCGTGGGGACCAGGACTTGGTTCCAGGGCAGCTGGCGGAAGGGGCTTGGGGGTGAGATCACCTGGCATGGGCAAGTCCTTGAGGGAAGGACCGCACTCACCTGAGTCGCGTCAGAACGAAGGTATCGGGCGATAGGTTGAACCACTCGGCACCACCAAGCAGCGCCCCCACCATGTTCGAGGCAAGGTTGAGGTGGAAGAGGGCGTGGAGCCTGGGGGCCCAGTACCGGCAGCGTTCGTTGGTTTTGACGAGGACCGCCACGACGGCAGGAAGAACCTCAGTAACGGCAATCATTGGGACGCTGATCATCATCCACGCGGCTCCAGTGGGCCTGCAGAGGCCCTCCTGCCAGATCGTACTCGGACTGTTCCTCGTCAAGTATGCATGAAGGCCGCAGGGGTCGTCGCCCAGAACGTCGAAGTAGGCAGCACCCAGCGTAAACGGCCACGAAATGAAATGGCACAGGAACACCCGCTGTCGGTTGTGAAGGGACAGGTCCCAACCCTGCGCGAAAGCGTCGCTTGGCGCCGTATGAGCGGGCGCACGACGGCATGGTGCGTGGCATGACATCTGCCCCGATCGTCTGTGACAGGCAACTGCCGCGAGAACTCACCTGCAAAGCTGCCAGCCCTGACATCCGGGCCACCATGGCCAGGAAGGCCCTCTTTCGGGCCGCAAATGCACGCAGGGGCTTCCCATCCTGCTGCCCCTCCGGGCTGGTGGTGGTCAGGTCCGAATGGTGCTCGATGACACCCATACGTGAGTCTGCGTCCTCGGCGTACCCGTCATCCAAGCCCCCTGCGGCCTTGTTGAAACCCGCCCCACGATGCCTGAGACCGGACTGAAGTGCCTCCACCATGTCAACCCTGCTCGCTGTCGGCCGTCGGCTGCGAGACCGGGACCGGGACCGGGACCGGGACCGGGACCGGGAGCTCCGCTTCGAGGGCGCGACTGGCTCCGGGCCAGGAGGGCGCAGAGGAATACCCCAGGCTTGGCGGCGAGTGGGAACCACGAGGCCTAGCGACTTGGCGGCGTCCTCCCACTCCTTGAAGGCTGCGTGGGGCGTGCTGTTTGCCGGTGGGGGCATGAAGGCTAGCCGGACCGCCTCCTCCTCCTTGTTGCTGTCTGCGTGGACGAGTAGTGGTCCGGCCATATTTTAAGGTCGACAAAATGACTTATGAAGTGCGTCGAGTCGACGATCGGGTGGCGATAGACCTCACCAACCCCGGAAAGCCACCCAGCCCCCTGCTGGTCGACCATCGCGGCCCCCGCATCTGGTACATCGGGCGGCTCCCCCGATCTCTGCGCATAAAAAGCAAGGGAATTCTGTTTTCAACAGACACGGGGTGTTCGTAGGCGGCGAGGTCATGAGACAGCGGGCGAACCGGCCCAGGGAGTCATCGCGTGGGAGGTTAGTAAAGCCGGGGGGGAAGCGCAGGCGGCCGTCGACGTCCCAAAGTCGACATAGGCACCAGCTCGCGACGCACCTGCCGCGCTGCGGGGGACATGCTACGCTTTCTCCCGCCTTGGGCAGCGCTTGGGCAGTGAGTGCGCTTGCTCCAAATTGCTGCAGAAGGTATGGCCCGGGGCGTCCTTTTTGGTGGAGCAGCCCACTCCGTCCACGCTACTAGATCATGCTCCAGGAAAACTCAATTGAACCTGGCACCGACATCACTGACTCGGTTGTCATCATTGTGGCAATGGACGAGTTTGTCGTCGGGTTGCCAGTAGGCTCATTTCAGGATGACTGTCCGATGACCGTCCGCAGAGGGTTTGTCCGCACCCCATGCCGGAAACGCGCGAGCCGTCCGGAGGTTGTTCGGACATTGTCCGCTGATTGGCTGGGCGGCGGAAAGGATCGGGGCAGGGTAGGGTCAGGGGTAATCGTCGTCAGGTTCCTCAGGCCCGGTCCTGCGGGAAGTTGAGAGCGGCATGCGTCTCGGCCTCCTGCGCCCGTGTGCCTTGGTCGCCTCATCAAGCAGTCGCCATCCTCTCCACCGTGCGCGCCGTGTGCCCAGGATGGCCTCGTCTGGTGAGGGCAGACAATCACCACCCCCCGCTGATGCCTCGCCCTGGTAGGCGGGGACGCGAGACGCCGGGTTTTTGCGCCGCGCATGCAGGCGAAGACAAACGCGAGGCTCCGACGGATGTCTTCAAGAGCGAGTACAAGCCGGTTTGGACGCACGAGCTCCGAGAAAGCGAGGAGGCAGCAGTGGGGGACAGAAGCCCGCCTCTCGTGCGGGTGTGGGAGTGGCTGCTGCAGAATGTCGATGAGTTCGAGACTAAGAGCGCAGCAAAGAAGGCTGTGCGGTCGGGAATGTTCCACCTGATCAAGGAAGGGGACAAAGACGGGGGATGGGAGGCCAGGGCGCAGAAAGTGCGCCTGGAGAGCCATTTTGGTGTGGGGGATTGCCTCGGTGCGTCCCCGTGTCCCCCCAGCCGAGCCACACCGGACCCGCTGAGCCCGCGTCCCCGCTTCCTTACGCCAAGCGCGCGACCCTTCGGCCTACGCAGTGCGATACGAGAGGGTGGGGACGGCGGGGGACCGTATGAAGAGCGAGCAGCACCTACAGTCCCTCCTGGCTGGCCAGGAGCGCATCCCTGTGCCAGTCCTTTTCGAGGACCCCCACATGGCGGTCGTCTGCAAGCCGCAGCGGCTCGCCACTGTAGGGAAGGGCGAGGTTACCCTGAATCACTGTCTCCCACTCCTGATGAAGATCGACCCTGGGCCGGACCCTCTGTGGCGGGCGAAGGAGGTCCACCGCCTGGACAAGCCGACGGGGGGGCTGGTTGTGTGCGGCAAGACGAAGCTCGCTGTGCGGAGGCTGTGCGACGCATTCGGGGCGCACGCCGTCCGGAAGACGTACACTGCTGTGGTGGCCGGGCGGCTGCAGGGGGCGGGGACCTGCGACCGCCCGGTGGACAACAAGGCGGCCCTGACGAGGTTCTGTGTGCTGGAGCACGCACCCTCCAAGCGGTACCAATGGGTGACGCTGGTGGAGCTGCAGCCGGAGACAGGGCGCACGCATCAGCTGCGGCGTCACATGGCGTGGTTGGGACACCCCATCCTGGGCGATGCCTCCTACTGGGAGGATGGGACCCGGTACTCGAAGGAGGGCCTCCCACCCCTACTGGAGGGGGAGGGGGTAAAGGGGCAAGAGGCAGGCCTGTCCGCCATAGCGCTGTGGGCCACCGCCGTTGCGCTGCCGCACCCATGCACGGGCGATCTCCTCGCCGTGACCATGCCAGAACTGCCGAGACAGCTACGGATGTGCTTGGACGCGGGAGAAATGGCGCGGTGCTTGGAGACAGAGTGTCCCCAAGACGTTGCGAGGGGCTGGGGGGGCACTGAGGGGCGCCGGAAGCGCGCCAAGGTCACGTTGAACTGACCGCCGGACCCCCCATTCTATTCTTAAGGTAATGCCTCCAAGAACGGTCTTGCTGGTCCCGCAGCGCGTCCCTGAACCACACCTCCTTGAGGGCGGCACGGAACTCCGCCTTGGTCAGGAGGTCGAGGAAGTGGAGGCACCAGGGGAAGATGACGTGCTTACCGTACTCTGGCCTCCTCCAGTACTGCAGATAGTCGATGTAGTTGATCATGGAGGGATCGTCGAGGACTCTGCTCCGCGCCAGATCTGCGGACGCGGTACAGTTACCGGACTCCGGTCGCCCCACCGCTGTGCTGGCGTGGCCAGAGCCGAGGGCCGGGCAGCGCGACTCACGGTGCAGATAGTCAGGGTTGCTGAGGCACTGGACGAACTCAAGCTCGATCCGGAAACGGTCCTCTTCCTTGCATCCCGTCTCTCTGGGGCCTGCAAACCGCGTCGTCCCACCCTGCGACCAAGAACTCCGGGGGCAGCCTCGGGGGGGGGTGCCCCGGGGAATTGCAGGGCTCACGAACTACGCCCGTGTTTTGTTCTGTGCGTAACTCAGTCGCACAGAGTCGCACCGAATCCTCGTGCATCCCCTGCAACCGCTCGACCGAGCCAAGGCGCGCTCCTCGCGGTACTGCACCACACTCGTCAGCCCTGCCCCGACGAGGCCCGCGTGCGCCAATGCACCCGATCAGGTCAATTGCGCTGGACTTTGAGTGGAGGGAGGCATATGAGCGCGGGTAGAGGAGCCTTCGACTCGCGCAAGCCCAGAGTACCGTGAACGGAAGGGTGCCTTTGTCAGGGAAGTCGCGGGTGATAACCTTCCAACGGCTGTGTGGGACACCACCGGGATCTATTTTTTTGCCGCCGTCACCGGGGAGGAACGCATAAAAGAAAACACTTCCCGTAGTCCTGCCGTGACTCCCAGTCGACGTGCATCAGAAACACACGAAGCACCCGGCTCGCCACCCCTCTCCTCCCCACCGCTCGTCTCTCTTGGGAGCATGTTTGCTAAGGCCACCGTGGGCCCCCGCGTCGCCCTCCCGGGCACGTGCCAATCGCGTACTGTCCGCATCAGGGCGGTCCCGGCCGCTGCTCCAGAGCTTCCCTTCCGTATCGGTCACGGGTGGGACCTGCACAGGTGTGTGCCCCACCCTCCCCCAGAGGTCTTCTTTTCCTCCCTTCTTCTGGGGCATCCCCGCGGCCGGTTTCGAAACCGTTTGTCGCACCGCGTGCATATGCTTCTGGACTTTGGCCATCGTGCCCATCCCAGGTGTAATGCCCCGCTGCGGGACTACTGTGATGCCAAGAGCGCTCAGGATGAAGTGGATGCATATCAGTGATCTCGCCCGGCGCTTTCGTCCACTTGCCAGAGGAAACAGCGGGGCTCATTTTCGGACCGCTCCATCGCAGGCTCGAGCCCGGCTACAAGCTCATCATCGGTGGCATCGACATCCCCCACACCGTGGGTTGTGTGGCCCACTCGGATGGGTGAGCTCCCCGCCCCCCGCGCCCTCCCCGGGCACCTCGCGCGCGCACCGTGGCGGTCCTGACCGTTTGCCATTTGAGGCCGCAGGGACGTGCTGTTGCATACGGTAACGGACGCCATTCTCGGCGCCCTGGCGCTTCCCGACATCGGGCAGTTCTTCCCCGACACGGATCCCCGTTGGAAGGGGCAGACTTCCGACCTGTTCGTCAGGGAGGCGATGAAGGAGATGAAGAAGCGGGGCTATACCATCGGCAACATCGACTGCACCATCATCGCGCAGAAGCCCAAACTATCGCCGCACAAGGAGGCCATCCGGGATAACCTCTGTGAGCTCCTGCAGTGCCATCCGAGCTGCGTGAACCTGAAGGCCAAGACCCACGAGAAGGTTGACTCCCTCGGGGAGAACCGGTCGATCGCCGCCGAGGCCGTGATCCTGCTCCTTAGGGAGTAGGCAGTGGCGTTGAAAGACCCGGCTAAGCGCACATCTCAGTTGTCTGGCAGTGCAGTGCCCCGCTCAAGGTTGGCTTTCGTCTCCTTGGTGAACTCGCCCAACCGCCGCTCGAGCAGCCGGTTGAAGGCCTGGTTCCGCGAGTTGATCGAATCGACGTCCTTGCCGTCCCGGTGCTGGCGGTGCCTGCGGAACCCGTCCTTCTTGTCCTGGTGGGCTGCCATCTCAGCGACCATCAAGTCGATGTTGCCGGCTGATGCCTGCCCCCCGTGCCCCAGGGCCCCCGTCGGCCCGTCCTCCAACGCGGCCATAGCCGCAAGATAGTCCTCGCGGGTGTACGGGATGTGTTGGGTGCGCTTCTCGTAGGCCCCGGCGACCTTCTGCACTGCGAGTGACTCAACACCAGCAACGTGGACATGCTTCGGCTTCTTCTTCTCCGCCAGCAGGTCGGCGTGCTCCGCGCTTACTAGCCGGGTACCCTGCTCCTCGGCCAGCCCATATGCCTTGAGCTCGTCCTGCTTGCGCTTCTTCTTCTCCAGCTGCCACCGGTAGTTCTCGTTTGCCTTGACTTTCTCAGGGTCGGCGTTCGCCCGATCCCGCTTGTGCTCCTCGACCACCGCCTTCTGGTTGGCCCGCCGGCTCTGCAGCATTTTGGCCCGCAACTCGGCCAGTTTCCGCTCTCGGGGGGGCAACCCGGCGAGCGGGTCCTCTGCCGGCGGCACCGGCACCACCACGCCCCCCCCAGACCCCAACCCGTCGCCCCCAGCGCCCTCGTCACCAGCGCCGTCGCCCTCGCGCTGGGGCGCGCCGCCCGGGCTCTCATCCGCACGGCCGCCGCCTCCCTCCCCACCCTCTGCGCCCCCACACCGGGTCAGGTCCGCGAGCTCCTCCTGGGCCGTGCGGTACGGCTTCTCTGCAAGGGGCCTGGCCGCCGCGGCGTCCGCCTTGACCTTGTACCCCGCGAGCCGGGCCATGCGCTGCTTGGACATATCGTCGATGTTGAGGCCGATGGGGTCGCTGCGGCACCGCTCCTCCTCTTCGAGTTCCTGCCGCCGCTTCTCGACGAGCAGCTTGGCCCGCGAGGGGAGCTCCCCAGTGTCGGCAAGGACGACCCTCTGCGACGTGGCGCCGCTCTTGCTGCCCACCCCCTCCATTCTACGAACCACCGGCATGCCCTCGACAACACGGCCGAACACGACGTGTTTCCCGTCCAGCCACGGAGTGCTGGCCGTCGTCAGGAAGAACTGCGACCCGTTGGTGTGGGGCCCAGCATTCGCCATGCTCAGGATCCCTGGGCTGTCGTGGCGAAGGGTGAAGTTCTCGTCCGGAAAGCGGGCCCCGTAGATACTCTCGCCCCCCGTCCCGTCGTGGTGTGTGAAGTCCCCGCCCTGGCACATGAAGCCAGGGATGATGCGGTGGAGGGACGAGCCCTTGAAGTGCAGTGGCTTCCCCGACTTCCCCTTCCCCCTCTCCCCCGTGCACAGACATCTGCGCGAACGGTCGCTCTTCGAGCCACGCTGAGCGCAACCACCACCGTCGTCGTGAGTCAGAACTCCCTGCGGGCCCCCACGGGCGCTACCTCGCCTCTCCCCGCGGTCGCGAGGTTTCAAGGTCACTCCAGCCGCCTACCTGAAGTTCTCCGCAGTCTTGGGGCACACGTCCTTCCGGAGCTCGATTACAACGCGACCAGCATCCTTGCCGCCGATACTAACGTCGAAAAACACCCGCGGGTTGTCGATCGTGGCGTCCCCCAACTCGCTGTGAGCGGTGCCTTCGAGCCCACCGGCCTGCTGCACTGCCCCCGCAAGCGACATGGCGACCCGACTGTGCCAGTAAGGCGGAGCGACGAAGACGGGTATGGTGGTTCTACGGAAGCACGCAAGGCATACGAGCTGCCCCCATCTATCCTGCAAGGCCCGCCAGGCAGCATCGGGAAGTCGCACAGGGAGTCACCACTCCCAGGCTCCGCCGGGAGCTGCTCGGTTGCTCCTCGCCGCCCAGAACAGCCGGGGACTGCGCAAGGCTCCTCGGCACAACGGACCCAACGGACTCCGCCTGCGCTTGGGCATAGCCACACTGGGCACAAGCAAGGGCTGTCCTGTCCAGGGCGTTCGCAGTGGGGTTCCAGCCCACTCCGCGTGGCTTGGGAGACACGGGCTGGCATGGGCTCGCGAACTTGGCGCCGTGACGGGGGCGACAGAGGTGATTATTAGGTGGCGGAAGCGCGGGGCCGCTGGCAGGACTTGCGTATGTGCTGCAGCGGGGAGACTGTTTTGAGGACCATTGACCGATTCCCGAGCAGAGGCGTGTATTCCGTACCTTCGCTGCATCCGTATCCCGAATGCGCGTGCAGACGATTCATAGCGGGCCCAAACATACGATGGCAGGGGAAGGGGGCGGGGGGGGTTCCACCACAATGGGGG
>Ga0181583_10000724_pt1 | contig 24048 bp, 25 predicted proteins | sample 071ome_31_FD_132461 | JGI IMG/M metagenome (GOLD analysis project Ga0181583, IMG submission 132461) | Coastal salt marsh microbial communities from the Groves Creek Marsh, Skidaway Island, Georgia - 071405CT metaG (megahit assembly) | ecosystem: Environmental > Aquatic > Marine > Intertidal... | reverse complement strand
TTTGTATTCAATGCGGTGGAACTCTAGCACACCGTTAGCATGGATGAGTTCTGTCTGTCCCCAAATTTTTCCTGCTTTCATTTTCATATTTCCTTCCTATAATAATTTACCATAGTCTATAGTTTCCATTTGACGTGATATGTCTTTCACAAAATATACGCAAGGAGGATTACTTCCTTCACGCAACGGTACACTTAGTAGTTGTCCGTTTTTCATTTTAGGAAAATACCATTTAACATCTGAGTAAAAATTTAATATTTTAACCTCAGCATAATCTGCTTTGTAACTTTTTAATGGATTAAAAATAAATGCTTCAAAACCACGATCATTCAAACTAGTTAATGGGAGTATTTCTAAATCATTTCCTGTTTCGTGATCTCCTACAGCAATGTGCCAATCTACGGGCATCATTATTTCATTTCCATCTATTTCCATTACTATCGCAGGCGAGCTAAAACTCTCTAAAAATATAAGAGGTATAAAAAAGAAATCAGGTTCGTTAGGATCACTGTTATCTAAAACAGCAAATCTAACATCTTCATCAAGCTCATCTGGCAGATTAGTAAGATTAAAACATTTGTTGTCTAGTGTTAGTATTCTCATATATTAGTTCCAATCTACTTTTTCTATTGTAAATGGGTATTGCGCCTCTTTGTAAAACTTTTTACGTTGTGTGAGATGCCGCTTCGCAAACTTACAAGTGCTTGTAAGATCCCATATTTGCACGAAGTCTTTGTCCTTTGCCTTTCTTACGCCTCTGCCTATTGATTGTATCACTCTTACAAATGACTTGCCTGGTTCTATGAGAACAAGATTAAAAATACGAGGAATATTAATACCAACAGCCGCCACGCCATACGTTGCAATAACCACGTGGTTAGTCCCCTCGTTGATTTCGTCATATGCTTCCTTTCTATCTTTTAGTTTAACATCGCCTTTTACAAATGTTGAGCCTGGTATAAGTTCTTGTAGCATTTCACCTGCACTAATACGATCTACAAGTATTAGAGTGTTGCCCGAATCTTTTACACCATTTAATAGTTTGCCTATATACTCAATTCTCTTTTTATCTGTAACAAGATATTTTAATTCAGATTGATAGTCACGGAACTCTGGCAAATCCATAAGTTGTACAACATTTACATGACACTGTGATAACACACCTTTGTCCTGTAGTTCTTTGGCACTTACCTGTCCAATCACTGGACCAAGACTTGCATGAATACTTTCAAACTCAAATTTTTCTTTTGGAATAGTTCCTGTCAAGCCCCAACGGATAGGAGCATTACGCAAATTGCGTGTTAACAAGTTTTTAAGTACTTCTGCTTTTGCTTGATGTACTTCGTCAATAATAATAGTGTTTACGCCTTCTAGAAACTCGGCAAGGCTCAAAACAGCCGAACCATCCTTGTGCTTCTTGTCAAGTATGTTTAAACTTTGCCAAGTGCAGATGGTGTGAGTCTTGCCAAGCTCTTTTCTGTCGCCAAAATATACGCCAACATCAAGACCACAATTAATATAGTCCTCTTCAGTTTGTGTTACCAAACTTTTGTTAGGAACTACAACTAGACTACGTCCATATGGTTCTGTGATCTTACTCAGTGTAGCAGTGATAATAGTCTTACCAGCGCCTGTAGCTACCTCTTGCAATGATTGTGGATTTTGCAAGAAGTTGTTTATAACCTCTACTTGATAATCTCTTAATCGTATCGGTTCGCCTTCGGCAGGATGACCTTTTGGCCAGGTTTTATCACCCCAGAAATCTTCTTCAATAGTATTAAATTTCAAATCAACAGGTATGCGTTGATCGTCAATGTCTGTGATTTCAACATTGTTTTCTAATAGCACTTGTTGAATTACATCAAGATGGTTAACATATCCTGTGCCGCCAATACCAAAAAAATTAACTTTGCCGTCCCAACGTCCTAGTTTATACTGCGGCATATATCGTGCGTATGGCACTTCAAATTTCAAACGATTGGCTATCTTCCTACGTATTTCTACAGGAAGGTTTTCTAGTTTAATATTAACTTCATCTTGTATTACTATTCTACAAGTTGTCATACTTCTTCAATATCCCGATGCATAAAAGGTGTTGAGTCGGAGTCATAATGAATTACTAAATCACATTCGTTAGTATATGGTTCAAGTTTCACATTAGCTCTCCGGCTACCGCACATTAGCACAGCACTAGGAGTCCAGTTGCTTGCTAGTAACGGTTTTGGTATTTTATTATTACTAATATACACTACTTTTGTTGATTTTGCAAGAGAATTGTTAAGATTTTTTTCTTTAATATAATCATTGAACCTTCTATCTAATTCATTTTTATTGTCTTTCCTAAACATCACTGTGCATGATTCGTCAAGTAGTATTCCTTTAAAACATTCATACACAGTTTGTAATGCATCCAAACTATCATCGTCATTAGGTAACACAACTAGCAAAGGAAATCTATGTAATTCTAATATAGATTCAGCTAGATTGTTAATAGTATACTTTGTATTTTTTACAAGTATATGTTGTTTCTTTCTATTGATAATACTTTTTGTTAAAGGTTGTAAATGTTTAACACTTTCATTAAGATCTTCTTCGTCAAAATAATCTAAACCAAAAATTTCTTGTCTGTCTTTATACAGTGCTAAATTTTCCAAACTAGGTTGTCCAATTGAACTTATTGCATAATCAAATGCTTTGTTATGTAAATTTTTCAGTTGCAATCCGTATATACCGGGTACATAACCTTTTTCGTTTTGTTTCATTTCTAATAACTTCCTATATTGTTTTTCGAGAGAATCCTCTATCTCAAAGTTTGCCTTTTGGAAGTTGCCTACTATTTTGTAAATATTTTTTTCAGTTGGGTCTATGTAATGTGTTTTGTTTGCTTTGTCGTAGCCTTTATTTTTATGTAATTGATTTAAAATTTCAATGTATTTGATCATGTTTTTTGCAAAAGGAAAACGCACAGCTATTTTTAAATCATCATTAATTTCTACTAACCTTATAGTTTTTGATCTATCTATTGATCTTAATGGTTGTCGTAAATTATCAATAGTTTCATTAATGTTGTCGAAACCGTTTTGCTCTAGCTGATGTTTGTAATCTAATATCTTTCGTTTGGCTAGTTCGTACTGTCTATCGGTAAAAGGTATCTGCCTCAAACACTGTTTGCCAAGACTGAACATTAAATTTTTATCACTAGGATCGATTTTAAAGGTGTAGTTACCCTGCGTCATTCCAGATATGATTTCGATGAGATCTTCTGCTGTTTGTATTTTCATAAGTTTATTATAACTGATTACAACTTAGAAGTCAAGTGTTTAAGTGGCAAACCTTGAGAAATTTCTTCAGTCGTCCATTCGGTAAATGCGTAGTCATTTAACCATTGTTGCCTATCTGGCATCAAAGGATTCTCAATGTCGTGTAAGAAATCTATATCATTAGCAACATCATAGGCTAATGACGATATACCTACAAATGCAGGAACACCTTCTATTACACTATGGATTCCAGGATTACTAGAATAATTTATTGTAGCATATACATTTGAAAAAGACATATCAAAATCATCATATGATCCTCTTATGTGAGCAGGATCTTGTCTTTTTACGTTCTTGTATTCTTTTTCTATGTCAGGTAAAGGACACCTAGGATGCGGTCTAAAAATAATAGGTCTTTTTGTATATTTTTGTAGTTTATCTATAATGTCTAAAGTCCAGGTGCTCATTCTAGGCATGTTGGCCCATTGTAAACTTTTGTCGTGTTGACCTGCTATTAAAATAAATTCACCATCATTGTGCCAAGGTTTTAATTTCAAATTAAATTTTTTTGCTCTACTGTTATCGTTGCCGCTTTCACCAAAGTAGGCATCTCTGTTAATACCATTAAGCCCAACTTTCCAAGTTGTACCTCGCTTGATGCCGCCAACTTCTAGTACGATGGTCGGTTTGGATTCTTGAATGTTCTTTTCCCAAATAGCACGGTTTCTACCCATACGACCGTTGAAAAGTACGCTCCAAATAACATCAATCCCATCGTTACCATTAACAATAACATCATGCCCAAGAGCATTAGCGCCAGCGTGAAAGGCGTCAAAAACAGGGCCAGAATTAAGTGCGCCATATTGTCTCCATAAATTAAATTTCATGATTAAATACTCTGTACTATATTTACAAAGGATAAGCAATGTCAGACATAACTGTGGTTACTACATTTCACAAACCTGGTCTTGAACAATACGGTCAGAGATTTTTAAATTCTTTTACTCAACAAGTAGAATCTAAAATTAAGATGTTAGTATATGCAGAAAACTGTGCTCCTGTGAATTTAGAAACAAAACAACTTACAATACTAGATGCAAAAAAAGAATTACCTAAACTAAACGCATTCAAAGAACGTTGGAAGGATGATCCTAAAGCAAATGGCATTCCACCGCAGCATATCAAAAACAGGCGCAGTGATTGGAACAAAGCATTTAAATGGGATGCTGTTAGATTTGCAAACAAAGTTTATGCTGTGTTTGATGCTGCCGAACGTTGTGGAACAGATTGGTTAGTTTGGATGGATGCAGATACTTTTGTGCATACCGAATGGAAGCACAAGCAATTTAAAAAACTTCTTCCAGATAACAAATGGTTGACATATGTAGGCAGAGGCAAAGGATCACAAACTTGGCCAGAGTGTGGCTTTTATGGAATGAATTTAAGGCATCCTATGTGTAAACAATTTCTTGCTGAATTTGAAAGATTCTACGAAGATGCAGACAATGGCATATTTGAATTAGATGAATGGCATGATAGTTTTGTTTTTGGACATATATTAAATCAATTAAAACCTATAGATGCAAACGTTCTTGACTATAGTGCTGACATGTATTTGCGTGAAGCAAAGTCAGGTGGCGGCGGTCATCCGTTGATAAATGGTCCTTTAGGACAATGGATTGACCACATGAAAGGTAATCGTAAAGTTACAGGAAAAAGTAAACGTTCTGATATTATGGTAAATCGCTCAGAAGACTATTGGAAATGATAAGCAATAAAAAAAGAGCTATTACTCAATGGTCGAATCTTGGAGTAAATTTTTGGCCTATATACAAATGTGGCACCACTACAGTTTTAAATCATTTTCAAATTTTGTCTACAGGTATACAAAATATAAATGATGAGATTAAGTTTAAAAGATCGTTTGCAAAACAAAAAGTTATTTCTCCGGAACTTGCTTTAAAAAATGGCTTAAAAAATTTTACTGTAGTGAGAAATCCTTGGTATAGATTCTGCAGCATGTATAAAGATATGTTTATAAAAAGACCAAAACGAGGTAAAAAAGCAAACATATCTTTAGATTGGTCGCCAATAGAATTTGCACAATTTTTATCTAATACTTCTGATGCGGATCTAGATATCCATTTTAAAAGTCAATTTATTTTTGTAGAACCATATGTCAATGATCTTGAAATTATAAAATTAGAAAATATTAATAAATGGTCTCTTGATATTCCTGCGCCACAGTTTAATCATCATAACACAAACCATATTGACATAGAATTTAACTCTGATACTAAAGAAATAATTCTAAATAGATATCAAAAAGATTTTGAATTTTTTAATTATTTTTTGACCAACTAACATTTTTGTTTGTAAAGTTTTTTGTGTCATATAGTTTTACAAGTTCAAAAAGCAATTCTTTATTTTTTTTAAATTTAAACTTGTTAACGTATCTACGAGCGGCTTGCCCTGCCTTTTTATGTATATCGGCTACATCAGCTGGATGATCATTTATATCTCGCACAGGACCGTGTTCATTAAAATCTATAACAGGTCCTTCTTCGTAGCAGTTGTGTTTTTCCATGCTCTTAGTTTGATATGGCACAAGTTGTGTTATATAGTCAGGTGTGCTGCCTCCTATGTATAATGTATCAGGTGGGTTGCCTTCATAGAACTTTAATATACTTCTACCTTTGCCTTGCATATCAACTATTGTTGCTTTTTTTTCTTTTACAAAAGACATATATTTTTTAAAATATTCATTAGGACTGAGATACATTTGTCTTGATACATCTAATCTATATCCTGTTTTTCCTGTCATTGTTTCATATAGATAATGCCAATTATAACAATCTCTATAACTAAATGCTATAGGTGTATTAGGTAATTCTAACGTGGCAAGTGCTAATACAGGCATGTTTATATTTGCTTGATCATTCCAGAATTTAATATGTCTTTCATTGTTAAACGGACATAGCAACCTTATGCTACGCATCCAACAAGCAAGTTGTTTGTCGTGTTTGTAAACCATTTGTTCAATGTCAGTAAACTCGTAGCCGCTATAATATACTCCATTAACACTATTGGCTTGCGCAGATTTAACATCACTTTTCATGTTGTCGCCGTAGTGATTATCTATACTATATTTGTTTTTTACCTCATTCCAAACCCAGCCTTTTTTCTTACCGTCAGGTGTAACAATTATATCTACGTCTTTAGATAAACCTACATTACGCAACATTTTTAAAATAAAATCTTTAGGAAGGTACATATCGCTGAGGATTAAATCTCCGTCTTGTACTTTGTTTATGTTTTCAAAGATTGGATAATTATGCTCTAACTCAACATCTAATTCAACCTGTGGGTCAATACCGGGTAGTCTTGCGTATATGTCTTGATATGTTTTATTGCTGGCTTTTTCAGCAGCAACTCTTTTGGATTTAAAATTAGGATCGCCTATGCGGCGTCCTACTTCGTCAAACACTGTTTTAGGATGATAATGCAATCTTGCAATTAATGTATCGAAGCAATCCCAACTATTCATTTTTCAAACTCTATATCCCATTCGTTTATTCTATGAACTTTATAACCAAATTGTTTTAAATAATTTGCAAGTATATTTTTATAACCTTTTCGATTACCGTGTTCTATTGTCATAAAACGTATATCTATTAACTCAAAGTCTATTGATTTTAACGCTTCTAGTTCTGCACCTTCAATGTCTAAACTCATATAGTCTATAGTAACGGGCAATCCTAAATTATCATTTATTATATTTGTAGCTGTATTAGAAACAACATCAAATGTTTCTTTGCCTTTATCAAAAAACTTCTTAAAAGATTTTGCATTACTTTCTAAACTTGCTATACGTCCTAACTGATTTGCTGGATCTTTCTTTTTAAAATACAAAGGCACTTCTATCTTTACTATACCTTTATTTGTCCATACTGCATTGTGGGCAATAGAGCTATTAGGTCTATTATTTGTTAATGATTCTATTAATGTTGGATTTGCCTCCACGCATAATCCAGTCCAACCATATTCTAATTCAAGTGTAGCAGTATTACTACCAAACAACCCATCGTTAGCACCTATGTCTAAAAATACACCATTACGCTTATGATTGATTACATTTTCTATATAATATTTGTCTTGACCTATTTGGCTGTAATATGTCATTTAAAGTGAACGCCTTTCAAATGATTCCAACACTCACCTGAGATTACATCTTGTTTATTCCACATAGCATATGCAATTTTATTTTTCCAATCTTGTAAATCAATATCATATTTTAAATTTTCAATATCTTTAAGATCTTTGTGTGCAACAGGAAATGCCATGCTTCCTCCGTCAAGTGCAAATACAGGAATGCCTCGAACTACAGATTCTACACTACTTAAACTGTTGTATGTGACAGTGCAATAGGCTTCTGAAAAATCTTTATCTAGTCCTTCTCCACCTTGATTGCCTCCTGAAGTTAAATTGTTACTAATTGCAACATTTTTTAAATCATTCTTTTCTAATAACCTATTTACAATTTTTACTCCTCGATCCAAGTTTCTAGGATGAGGACGTATTACTATTGGTCTGTCGGTGTATTTTCTTATAGTTAAAATTTGATCGTAGATCCAATTGTAGATACTTTCATATCCTTCTTGGTAAATTCTAACTAAACTGCTGTCTCCTTCTTTTTGACCCATTATAAGAATATTATCGCCAGGGCTATGCCAATCAGTGAATTTTATTTTAGTAAGTTTTTCAAATCTATTCCAACGTTCTGGTCCAACATTGTCATTGTTCCAATTCGCATCGTTCCATCTATAACTATTCCATCCAAAGCGAAGCCATCCTTTATGTTCTCTGAAAGGCTCACTTTCACTTACAATAAAAGGTTTGCCGCTATTTTTTATGTGTAGCATATACTTACCGTGCCAAGTTATTCTACGTTCATCTAAAAATTTTGGCTTTATTTCATTAGTTTGATAATAGCAATCAACTTGTTTTAAAATAGGATCATCTAGAGTTTTTACACTAATAAACTTATCACCATTTTTAGCAATACCTTTTTCCCAACCAAAGTAAAGTTTACTAGCTGGTGAAGGAAACCCGATCATTTTAATCATAAATATTCTCTCATATAACGCCAAGCACTGCCGTCTTGTAGTTCTTGAAATTTCCAATGACACATAGCAAGCCTTTCGATCCATTGTTGTCTTTCAAAAATTTGTGGGGTTTCAATTTGTGATAGATTAGTATTAGCTACATCATATGCTTGACTTATTTTTGGATTAGGATCTGTAACAAACAAAGGTATACCTTCTATTGCACTTGCAACTCCAGGAGAACTATTATAGGTTATAGTAGCCCAAGCATTTTGTAAGTCTTGAGTTAGTTTTGGGTTTTTACTGACTGTATATCTTTTATTTGATTTTAAATACTTTACTGCATTTTTATCACCAGGATGTCCTCTCACAACAATCGGACGGTCTGTATATTTTCTAATTTCTTTTACTGTTTGTTCTAGCCAATCAACAACACCTAACCCAGCCATACTCCACCCGCCGTTTCGTTGTGTCGTTATTAATATATGAATGCCATTTTGTCGCCAATCTTTTAAACTTAATCCTAAATCTTTTGATATCTGTTTCCAACGACTAGGATCAGGACTATCTCCAAAATAATTTCCTGTAGTAGGAAATACTCCATCCATGCTGTATCGTGAATAGTGCATAGGATGAAATTTACCTACATCATAGTTAAACAAATTGCTATCTACAATTATAGTATGTTTTCCTGCATTTTTATTTGCATCATATGCTCTGCGTCTCACCTGCAGGTGTGTACTATTAGGACTGCCAGCATGTACCCAACCTTGTATAAGATTCACATCACTTTCAAGTATATTGGTTTTATCATGTAGAATACCTATATCACCACATGCTTGAACACCTTGAATAAACTTATCAAGTACTTCTACTTTGTGAGGACTTTTATGAGGGTTAGGTACTCCTGCTTTGTAAGCTACTACTTTTAACATGCTGCTTGAATCTCATTCCAATACTGTTGTGTTGCTTGTCTACATTCTTGTAAAGCATGCGGGTGTGTTTCTGCTTGTTCTATACCCCATTGTAAATCTTCACCTTTACTTAGCATGTAAGGTTTGTGTTTTAAGAAAAAGAATTTAGAACTCCAAGGTTCAACAACAACAACTTTTCTACCTAACAGTGTGCCCCAATATGCTCCATGATAACTGTTGGTTACAATAGTTTCAGCACTACCTAGTAATTCAATTGTTTGTTCCATATTTGCTCCACTGTTGACAAAACGCGGTACAGGTTCAGGACCAAAATTACTTGATTTAATTAATTGTTTTTTGTGTTCAAACCAAATTACTTTGTTCTTTATAGGATATTTTTGATTAAAACTTGGGTGCATACAGCTTGCACATGGTGCCCATTTATATGCATTTGTCCAATCTCTTAATCCAACGTGACTGAAAAAATTTAACCAACCTGGATAATTTGGAGACTTAGGCCTTTTATTTCCTACGTCTTCATTTGTTCCTGCACCCCAGAGTATTGTTGGTGCAGATCTATTTTCTAAACTATTTAAATATTCATTTAGAATAGGTTGTAATTTTTCTAAAAATCTATGATGTACATTTGCATTTGTAGGATTTACTATTTCCCAAGCAGCACGCCATTGTTGTAGGGCAGTATTTTTATCTGGATCGTTTAACAATGATAAAAGATTTTCACCAAACAATTCATTACCTATTAATCCGCCGCCGCCTGCAATAACAGGTACATCATAAGGATATGCTTCAGATCCAACGTGTGTAATATCTATTGTTTGATATTCATCTGGTTTTAAAAAATATCTCAAAGGATTTGAATACATATCTCCAACGTTGTTTTGATCCATCCTATGAAAAACTACAAATTTAGGCTTTGCCATTATTGTCTCCTAATATTATTCTATGGGCTGTTCCGTCTTTTAATTCGTTAATATGAAACTGCCCGTATGCTAAATGACAAGCCCAACTATAGATATAATCCTTGTCAAACTTTTCAGGTTTTTCTATGTTGGCTAAGTTTTTATTAGCAACTGGATCAGCCGCAGTAGGTGCAAGTGTAAAAGCAGGAACTCCAAATAAAACACTTTCAACTGCTGCAATACTTTGGTAGGTTACAAGTGCATGTGCATTTTGTAAATCATCAAATATTGTATTCCTTAATCTAGTAAATCTGTTTTGTTTCTCTCTAATTTTTATAGGACGATCAGTATATAATTGAAGCTGGGCTATAGTTTTGTCTTTCCATTCGTCTCTATCTATTCCGTAAAATTTACAAGGTTTTTCACTTGGCAATACCAATAGTATATGTCTGCCGCCTTTTTTACGCTTTTCAATTTTATATTTTAGAGCTTCCCATCTATCACTGGGTCTTTCTATTATATTACTATGTTGCAAACCGTTTTTAACTATGCGATGATACAATTTCCACCCAAACGGATTTAGTTCGCTTTTGTAATTACCTATATATCCGCTGTCCATATAGTAGTATGTTTGACCAATGCGTTCACACTCCCATATAAATTTTCTTTTTGCAAGACTACGAATTAAAACAGATTTTCCTTTGGTGTCATGATCATAATCATACACACTTAAACCTGCACCTTTTGCGTATGCATTTATATATTCGTCAGTAAGATTTTTACTTAAACATATCATAAAGTTCAGTTTTCCAAAGTTCGTTAAACTCACAGTCTCTATAGTTTTCAAACCAAGGACCGCCTTCTGTATAGTGTATTAATTTAGGCTTTTCAATATCGTCATATACACCTACAAGATAATTCCATGTGTGATTTAATTCTCCAATTTCCTCATCTTTTAGCCAACTAAATCTGTGAAAATACGCACCATTCAATTCAATTTCATTAACCATGTCGCAATCTAATTTTCTATTACTTGGATGAGCACAGTTCCACAACACTACACTTGACCAGTTTTTCCGTGGATAGATAGTTTGTTTCTGTCCGTCCATTTTAATACCTTCACGAGGAGTATAATCATGCTTTACACACATTACAGCATATCGATCGTCTGCTTGATCAAATAGTTCTTTTATATCCGTTGTAAGAATCATATCACAATCCATAAACACTGCCCATCCTTTAAATCCAGCAAGTTCTGGTACAAGAAATCTTGTAAATGTAAATTCTGTACTTGCTAATTTGTCAACAGGACGCTTGTACCATCCAGTATCTCTCAAGTCTTTTTGTATTAATGGTTGTACTTCAGCCGCAGGTTGTCTACGCTTGATACTGTGCTTACATACTTGGTATGCAATGTCTTCTCTTGGTTCATATCCTATGAATACTTTCATTAGTCTCTTCTTTCTATATCATCCTCTATGCACTTTGTTCCGTATTGCACTTCAAGGATATGTACATTTTCATCGGTGTCATTAAATGCTCTGTGCCAAGTTTTTGCACCAATGTTTATAGCATTTGAATTTGCTTCTAACCGTATACCATTTTTAATTCCACCGTCTGACTCCATGTCAATATTTACACAGCCCTTTAGTACATACCAATTTTCTGATCGGTGATAATGACGTTGATCGCTTAGACTTTTACCAGGTTCTATTACTAATTCTTTAACTTTATATTCGCCTGGTTGATGATCAAGAACTCTATACCAACCCCAAGGTCTTAGGGTCTTAGGATGTTTCCAATCTTTGAGAATCCAACTTGAAGAATTCTTTTTATCTTCCCCACCAACTCCAAATGCAAATTCAACATTTGGCATATTTTTGTAAGTTTCGTATTCTGGAATATTAGAATCTGTTCTATCACCACCGTTAGCAAACACAATTTTTGTATCTGAACTTGATGTAGACATTAGATAAAATATAGCATGACAAGCGTCATCGTCGCTGTCATCAAATCCTATTACCCTATCAACAACTTCCAGTGATCTTATAATTTCTAAACGTTCTTCAAACGTCATAAATGGACGACCTTTTTTTCGTTCTAACCAATCGTCTGAATTAACACCAACAACAAGTTCATCGCCTAATTGTTTAGCCGCTTTAAAGTATGCAATATGTCCCGAGTGTAGTGGATCAAATCCACCTGTTACTAATACTATACGTTTCATACGTATATTTATGTACGCAGTTAATGACTATAAAAATTAATGAATAGTTTTATCTATAGCAAAATCTACACGCATTTTGTCAGTTGTATGCTTGTATACAATTTTGCCATCAATAAATGATAGTATTTTTTGTTCCCACCATTTTATATCTTCTATTATTAAATGTGCATTTCTTCCATCTGGTAAAACTTTGCGAGCTGGTTTTGTATCAATTCTAAGCCAGATATATTTGGTAGATAAGTTATTAATGTGTGTTAAAACATCGTTTATGTATGCAGGTTCAATGTGTTCTAAAACATCATTGCTAAAAACACATTCATATGTTTTGTTTGGTAATTCTTTAAACATATGTACAGCTGGATCATAACCTTCCATTTGTATATTTTTATATCTTGATTGCAAATCGCTTAGTATTGCACCTTTACCACAACCATAATCAATAAGATTTTTAGGATTCCATTCTACTAAAAAATTTTCAAACTCGCCCAGATCTTTTAGTTTTCCGCCAAAGCCTTTTTTCTTTTTTACATTACCATGTATACTAACAAGTTGATCTATGTATTGTTTTGAAAACATTTATTTTCCTATTTGGTATTTCTCTATTGTATTTAACGCATATCCTGATCGCATTTCAGACCAAGTAAATTGACTGTAAGTAAGACTTTTGAGCCATTCAAATCTATTTTCAGGATAGATTAAATTTTCTATATTATCAAGAGTCATATTGTGTAATCCTTGCAAACAACTAGGCGCAAGATTTATACAAGGAATGCCTTCTAATGTTGCTTCTACAGATCCTAAACTTTGTAATGTAATGATAGCGTAGCAATCATTTAAATATTTTTTAAGCGGATCATGTGACCTAATTTTTTTATTATCTTTATATCTTACAAAAATTTTCCTGTCTGTTAGTTTTAACAACTTAATTTTTATTTCATTTAACCACTGTTCTATTTTTGTATTAAAATAATAATCAAGTGGATGCGGATTTGGAGCAAGTATAATGATATAAGAACCATCTTTTTTCCAAGGCTTTAATTTTATATTACCTATTCTATCATCAGGAACATCTAGTATTTCTGTTTGTTGAAACTTGTTATATGACATGCGCCAAAAATCTGTAACTTTAGGATTTGGTTGTATATATCCTTTATCAATATTAACAAAGTTTTTTACTATGTTTATATTGTTTAATGAACTTCTAAATCCTCCTATAAAATGTATTGAGTGTTCATTTGGTATATTCGAATATTCTATAGGAGTTTTGATTGATATTAAATCAATCATTCCGTCAACTATTTTTGTTTCGGGTGTTTTATTAAATCTTTTATAATGTAGCATCTTCCATGCCAGCTACTCTTAGTTTGACTACATTAGTTATCTGCCATTGCTTTTGATCTAATGCTTTTAAGACTCCTAGCCATTTGTTACGCATGAGAGCAAATTCGTTGATAATCTTTTCGTAATCAACAACGTCTGCCTCGCCGTCAACATATTTTTCAACGTCACGGCTAGACAGAGCTCGTTGATAATTTTCAAGATATTTTTTGAAAAATGAACTACGTAATCTACGCAATTCAATGTTAAGATAGTTTAGTATTGCTTCAATTTCTTGTAGTTGATTAAAGCGGTGTTCGACAATGCCGGGCATTTCTGCCGCGGCTCGTTCTACATTGCCGTGTAGTTTTACTTCCTTACGAGCTTCAGAAAGTTCTGACTCAAAGTGAGCTACTGCGTCGGGAATCTTAGAAATATCACGTGATATCTCACTATACCAACCCATTACCAGTCCTCTTCTTCGTCATCAAATGAGTCATTATCAATATCAAGATAGTAGTGTATTGCATTGTCAAGATCATTGCAGTTGCCAAGTGCGTTTTTAAAATGTTCATCATCTGCGCCATAATCTGCACAAACATCAACAAAACGTTCTGCAACAACTTCAATGTTTTTCTTGTCAATATTATCCTTAAACACTGTCCATATATCAACAATTTGTGATTCATCCATTTACAGGCTCCTCGATTGGTTCTACTTCATCATCTTGGATATTTACCTTTTCATCAGTAATATTAACATGATCTGACATTACCATATCGAGCAATTCGCCTGTCCAGTTTTTGCGATATTCTTTGTGTTCTTCACCATTAGAGTCAATGTATTTTAGTCTGTTTCCATCTTTAACAAGCAGGCCTTTTTTCTCAAAAAGATCTACCAATCCACTGTATGGATTCATACCAGTTTCATATGGAATCTTTACTTGTACGCCTTCAAACGGTTTAGCATAACGTGTTTTCATAACTTTACAGCCAGCACGAATACCACGTACTTCTGAAATCTTATTACCGTCTTCATCTTCTTTAAGTTTTAGTTTCTTCATTGCAACTACAATTGAACTTGCATAGATAAAGCCTTGTCCACCGCTGATTTTGTCATCTGGATCAAACATATCTTGGCTTGCGTATGTGTGGTTAGTACATACAAGTCCTACATTGTGCGAACCAATCATGTTAACTGTGTTACGAACAAGTGAAGTCAATGCCTTAGGCTTACGACCCATATCACCTTTCATATCACCTTTGTTAAATTGATCAACGTCTGTGGGTGTTAGTAACATACCCAAACTATCAATAACAAACAGAACTTTAGGACGATCTTCTTCGTCCATTGCTTTGTAGTCTGTCATGAATGTGGAAATAGTTTTTGCTACATCATCAATCATTGACATGTTTAGTTTGAGTAGTTTTTCTTCTGAAGTATCTACATCAAGTGCGTGTAGCCAACTTTCATCAAGTGCATTCTCTGAGTCAATTAATACAACAAAGATGCCTTGATCCTGTGCAGCTTTTACAATGTTACCTGCACAGATATATGATTTGCCTGCGCCTGACTCACCTGCAAACACAGTCACCTTACCCATAGGTACACCTTTGTGGAAGTCACCTGAGATAAGATAGTTGAGTGCAAAGTTACCTGTTGAAATCCAATCAGTAGGATCATTAAATCCTGCACTCATGCCTGAAATAGATTTTGTAAGAGCAGTTCTAAACTTGCTCGGGTCAAATGATTTGGCCATTATATCTCCTTTACCAAGTTAATGGGAGGGATTGCTCCCTCCCTGTGCTATTAGTTTTGTTGTCTTGAACGGATCATTGCAAGAATGTCTTGTGCCTTACCGTCACCACTGTCTGCAGGAGCCGCTTCAGCCGCTGGTGCCGGAGTTGCTTCTGCTTGTGGTGCTGGTGCAGTTTCTACAGCTGGTGCTGGAGTTGCTGCTGGCGCCTCTGTTCTTGAAGTTGCAGTACCGTTAGTTGATGATACATTTGGATCACCTGTACGTGCTGCCATACCCGCTGGACGGAAATACTGACCAAAACGATCAGCATCATAAGCCTCGCCATCAACAGATGCTTCAAACATCTCCTTCATTACCTTAAGTTCTACATCAGTAGGCTTCTTAGGTAAAAAGTCGCTCAAGTTAAACAAACCGTGTGTGTTTACTGCTTGCATTTCACTATCACCAAGTGGACGCTCTCTACGAGCCCAATTTGATGTTGAGTAGTCTGCATAACCACCTTTGGTTGTTTTTGCAAGACGGAAGTCTACACCAGCAGTATAATCTGTTGGTAGTTCTTCCATGTCTGGATCCATTAATGCCGCTTTGATAATTTGGAAAATTTGTGGACCAATGATAAATCTACGGATTGGATTTTCCGGAGTTCTATCTTCTTGTAACGGACTATCAGTTACAAAGCCTTGGAATACGTATGAACGCTTCTTCCAATACTTACGACCCATGTCTTCTAGACTTGGATCTTTAAACCAACCACGTACCTCATTTAAGATATCGCATGTCTCGCCATACATTTCCATACATGGAATCTGTACCTGCACAGGACGTGAATCAGTTTCACCTTTTACTCCTGCAAATGGAAGTTTGATCATCAAACGTTCTTTCCAAAAGAAAGTGTTTGACTCATCGCCATCAGGTAAAAAGCGTAGAACACTTGTCTCGCCTTCTTTCATATTCCAAAATGGGAAAATTGCGTTGTCGCCGCCGCTTTGTGAACCACCGCTTGTGCGTGATTCTTGCTCTTTTAGTTTTGCTCTAATTTCAGCTAATGATGCCATAGTTTTGCCTCCTTATATATTGCCTATTGCATTGTGCCTTAATATCATATAGCACATTATGTACTATACAATAATATTTAGCAGAAGTCAAGTGTTTTCTGCTATTTTTTTGAATTAAATGGAAATTCCTGCCATTCTCTTCATATCTTCTAATTCTTTTGCTTCTTCTTGTCCTACTGTTGGTTCCATTACAGTACCTTCAGGTTCTGCATCTAGTACAATATCATCCTGCTTTGGTGCAGCATAGCGTTCATATGTTGACATGATCCGTTCTATAAATTGTTTTGCAGGATTAATGTACTGCTCGCCGTAATCTTTTTCTATTGCTGTTAGCACTGCTGTTTCACCTTTTGGAAAAGTACCTTTTTCTCTATCAAACAAAGAAAGAACAAATTCTGTTACAGGAATGCTTGGACCTTCGTCTTCCATGCCTTCTTTTGTGTCTTTCTTGTCGTCTTGTGTGCTTTGATAGTATTTTAAAAATTCTGAATGATTTGGTACTGCTTCTGCAGCATCTGGACTTTTCTTGTAAATTTTTAGCCATGCCTTGTATTTTGGATCATCATGCATTTCTGAAACTACGCCTGATTCAACTACCTCGTCTGCCCATGATTCAAATGTATCAAAATCATCAACTGCTTCATCTGTAGTTCCTGCTCGTGTTGTCCAACCTGAATTCAGATCATCACCTATACGTTGAACTTCCATGTCCATATCGCCTGCAGGAATACCATTTTTCCTAATGGTGTTGTACAAGCAAACTCTAGGATCATTAAGGCATCCATCTTCAATTCGTCTGATAGTCGAATCGTCCATTCCACCATGTGATAGAACAGTTTTTAGAATATGTAAATCTTGTTTGTAATCTTTCATGCTGTCTTCACGACCTTGTTTGAAATCAGCATATTTGTCTTTGAGCCAGTCAATTGGACCTTCATCAACTGTTGATTCGCCAATAGATTGTACGTCTTGTTTTACAAAATCTACTATAAATTTAGGTTCGGATTGTGCGGCTGTTATTAATTTACTTGCGGCACTTTCTTCACCTCTTGCCGCTGCCTTAATTACTTTCAACTGCTGTTGAGCGTTTACCATTGTTTTGTTGCCGCCGCCTGCTTTTTGGATTTCTCTGCTCATGTTGATTAATTCCATATAAAGTTCGTGCAACTGTTTACTAGCTTCTTCAGCATTTGATACTGTTCCGTTTTTTACAAGATCTGAATATCTGTCGGAAATTTCAATTGACCTTTTAACAAAGTCGTTAGGTCTTACCTGGTTAATACCAAGTGCGCCGCGAACCTTGTCGCCGATGTTAAACTCACCTAGTAAATCTTCAGGTCCTAGCTCCGATGCTTTAGTTTTTTCGTTAACTAATTTATAGATGTAAGGAAATACGTCTTTTAATTCTTCATTGAATTGTTTAATAGTAAGTTGATCAATCCAATTACTTGAAACATCTTCTGGAACTTCTTCTAAAGTTGTAACTTCAAAATTTTCAAATGCTTCTTTGTAGTATGCAGAACGTTGTAGTTGTTCAACAGTTTTCTTTACTGTATCAATTCTTTCATATACCACATCCATGTAACCTTGTAAACCTTCAGCCATTACACTTGAGCGACCCATGTAATTTTTGAATTTACGTAGTTTGTTTAATTCTTCTGAAAGACTAACAATGTATTTGCCGAAGTCATCATAAGCATTACCGCCTTCTGCTACGTGACGAGCCATTGCTCTTGCACCATTCAAATGTCTGTAAGGATATTTAAATCTTTCTCCTTGATCACTTTCTATGTAGATTGCTTCTACATGTTGTGTTCTACCATGTGCAAGTTCTTGATTGACAGGCTTGCTGTGTCTAAGTGCAAGTCTTGCACTGCCAACATCCTGATAACTGGTCTTGCTTGTACCATACATCTTTGATTCGCTCATTGTTGTGTCTCCAGTATTATTCGCTAAAAATTTATAATCTCTGCGGTTGAGATTTGATTTAGTAATATCTCTTGTGTCAAAATTTAATAGTCTTTTCTTTGCAAAGTAACGTAGTTCTTTTAAAAAGCCATACCATTTTTCTCTTGTAAATGCGTCTTGTCCTTCAACAAAATTGTTGCTGTACATAACACTTAGGCTTTGATCATCAACACTTACGCTGACTTTGCCTAGGTTGTTATCACCTTCTTTGAAGTCAAAGTCAAAGAAACGTGCTTCGGATGGCACATTAGTAACAACTCCCTCTTGATTACCTATAGTAACCGAAGGGAATCTTCCTCTAATTTTGTTAAACAGCTCTTCGCCTATTAAATCCAAGTTTTTCATATTAGTATTTATCAATAGTTGGTGCTAATGAAGATAGGCATTGGTGGTTCATAATCTTCCTCTGATTCCATGCTTTTGAATGTATTGTACACCCTAGGATCCCAATCTCTCAACACACTCATTATTCTAATCACAAGTAGTGTAGCACTAATTAAATCGTCAGTTTCTCCTACTTTTGCTTTGTATGTACTGCCTGTTGCTACAAATCCTTTGAGTTCACTTATCATAGCACCTGAATAGATCTGCATCTTGTCATTTTCGATCATAGTTTTTAATCTACTGCAAGCACTGATTTTTGTTGAATGAGTTGTATTAAACCCTTTGCGGAACTTGCGTACATGTCCTTTGCGCATAGGTTCACTAACAAATAATCCCGGTATGTTTTCTTCACCAAAGTCGTTAATAACAATTAATGCAGCTTCGCCAATCGCATTGTTTTCAACACTCCAATATATGCCTTGAGGGTTTTGTGTTTCGCTTGCAATATGATTACATATGTCGGCAAGGATACGTATTTGTCCTGTAATAGGTGTTGTATTGTGACGCCACTCTGCTACCTGTTTGTATGTAGGCAGTTCAAATACCTGTATAGCGGCATAGTCGCCTCCTGTACCCATTGAAGGATCAAGTGCTATAATATAAGTTTTGTCTTTTTGTAATTTTTGATACCAACGTGTTTGACCCATGTTCATTAAAGGTGAAGTTGGTTCAAGTGATGCAAGTTTTATAGCATTTATAAGTGTTTCATCAAATACCAAGAACTCACATTCGTATTCACGGCGGAAACGTTCTTCACCTATACGACCAAGTTCTTCTTCTTTCCACTTTTCATCTCTATCAGGATGTTCACTCCAATGACAGGTAAAAGAATGAAAACCATTTACACCAACGTCTTGTTCATTTCCGTGTTCATCATATTTTTGTTCTGCTTGTTTCCAAATCACAGCAAATGTATCTTCATCTGAGTTAGGTGTTGAAGTAATAATAGCACGACCACCTGTTGCTAGTGTAGGTGATATTGAAGTCCAAAATTCATCTGCAATAGTAGGACTAACAAATGCAAACTCGTCACAGTATAATAGTGATATGGACATACCACGTCCTGTATTGCCTGTTGTTGTTGCACTTACTATTCTACTGCCATTTTCAAATTCCATAGATCCTTTGTTGTAGTTTACAACACCTGCTCGTATATGATCAGGACATAGTTCGTATGCATATCTTACTCGTTGCATAATTTCTTGTGCGCCTGTGTACTTGTGTGCAGCAATCAGCACAGTTTGATCTGGATTAAACATAGCATACCAAAGCAAATATATTGCCGCACAGGTAGTTTTTCCTGTTTGGCGTGGTAACATATTAATATTAAATCTATAATTATGATAACTTTTTAACAGTCGTTCTTGATATGTGAAAGGATCGAATAAAAGTTTGCCCTTGACAGGATGTTGTATGTATGCAAATTTTTCTGCAAAATATAGATAACCTGCGTCAGGATTCATACACTGCATTAGATCATTGATCTGTTCTTCAGTATAGGTTTCTCGTTGATTTGCTTTCTTGGTAAGAACACCATCTAAACTTTTACTCATGAAAGTATTTAACCAAAAAAATAGCGCCTTTCGACGCTATTGAATTATTTGTTTTGAAATTTTTCTTCTAGTGCTTTGTACAGTTGTGCTTTAATGCTGTTTTCTACTGCCATTGCATTATCGCCGTCTTGTGCTTTAGCGTAGGCTTTTTTCTTTTTGTGAATACCACCTGATTGATACATGTAATCATCATCTTTGTATTCTTCTTCTGGTGAGTTGTCCCAACCATCTTCGTCAACTGCTTCGTCGTTTTGTCTAGGATCTTTTACTCTTATATCACCTGGATTTTTGTTTGAGTTTGGACCGCCTGATAGTTTTATAATATCCATCATGTCACTGTAACCTTCGTCTGGTGAGTTGTCCCAATCTTCTCCTCCACCGCATGGACCAGGTTCATGATCTGCACCACATGTTGCACATGGCATTGGACCTTGTTTGTGGCTGTCTATATCTGTATGCATTGCATCGTGTGCCATTGGCATATCTACGTGCATATCTGCTACAGGGGCTGCGTCTGGCATGCCTGCATTTCTTAGGATTCCTAATAGTTCTGCTAGTTCTGCTGCATTATCTGCTGAAACGTTCATGCTTGCAGCTTCTTGTATTGCATCTTGATCAAACTGTCTGCTTGTAACAACAGTTTGTCCTCCTGCATCACCTGCTGCTCCTACAATTTTTGCTTGTGGATTCTTTTTAACATATGCTTGTAGTGTTTCTGGTGCTCCATAACCTCTTGTAACTGTTCCGTCTTCGGCTGGAATATCTACATATGGTTTAGGATATTTTTTCTTCATTTGTGCTACGTTGAAGTTTGCTGTGCTTGGACCGTTGGACCCCATTTGTACATAAACTTCTTTGCCCACTTTAGGTGCCGCCGCTTGTGCTTGGCCTGCTCCTGCAGCTTTTTCGGCATCAGTAGCACCACCTGCGTCTGCAGCATCTGCTCTACCTGCAGCGGCTGCTGTTGAAGCATTTGGAGTACTTGTTGCTGCCGCATCTCCACCCTGTACCGCAGCTGCTGTGGCATCTGCTGGTCCGTCTACACCTGCTTTTGCGGCGCCTGCATCAGCTGCATCAGCTCTTCCAGCTGCCGCTGCTGTTGTTGCATTTGGTGTAGTGTCTCCTGGTCCGTCTGTGCCAGCATTAGCATTTTTTGCACGACCTACTCTGTCAACATATTGTTGCAATGCATCTGCATTATCTTTTGCCCACTGTGTACCTTGTAGTTTTGCTAAAAGCTCATCTACTTTGGCAATTTGTTCTTGTGTAGCTTCGTATAGACTGTAAAGATTCATTGTTCTGCGCATTGCTTCTTGGATACTTGTATATCCGCTAAAGTCAACGCTAGTGCTTATAACTTCCGGATCACCGCCACCGGTTGCTGGTCCTGCTGGTTGTCCCATTTGTTGTAACAGTGCGTTTAGTTCATCAATGATTGCTTGTGTTTCTGCATCTGGTGCAGCAGTATCGCTGCCTCTTGTACGATCTTGTACATCAGTAGGAGTTGGACTTCCTGATGTGTTGTCGCCGCCACCCGATTTAACTTGTTCTATTTTAGCAAGTGTGTCTTTACCAGCTTGTCCGTCAGCTTGTAGTCCGTTTGCTTTTTGAAATTCCTGAACTGCTTTGAATGTTCCATTTCCATACTTACCGTCAACACCATTAGGATCAAAGCCCAGATCCTTAAGGTCTTGTTGTAGTTTTTCAATCTCAGGCATTGCTTTTTTGCCGCCTGCATTGTAACGTGTCATAAGATCTTGTGTTTCGCCTGCCGCATCTGGTGATACACCCGAACCGCTTGCTGCTGTTCCACCAGCCGCTGGATCAACTGCATTTACTTCTTGTTCTGCTTCTGGCTGAGTAGAAATAGCATTTGCAACTTTGTCTGCTGTTTCAGGTGGTATTCCTAATTTTTTAGCAAGGTCTGCTGCACCTGCAACAAAGTCATCCCACAAACCTTCTTCGATTTGCTGTTGTTGTGCTTGACTTTCTTTTCCGTAAGCGTCTGCTTTTTTTATAAGATCTTTGATATCCATAATTAACTTCCTATCGGGCTTTTTGTTTGTTGTTTGTCTGATATGTCCTTGGACTCTCCTGGTTTCACACCTTCTACAGGATCAATAGCTCTTTCTTTACGTGCTACTTCTAATTCCTTTAATAAATCCATTACTCTATTTGAACCAACTTCAGTCTGTGCAGATTCACCGCCCATGTCTTCTGTGTTTAACAATGCTTCATAAGGTGTATCGTCTAAAGGTTCTTGATAGCGTTCTATAGGATCTCCTTCGCCACGTACTATAATATGGCTATGGCTAACACCTGTTTCTGTTGTTAAGTATTGTTCTAATACAAATGCTGTTGCAGGATAATTAACTTCTACGTCATAATGCGTTACTTCCATGTTTTGTAACTGGGGGAAATCTAAAGGTTTTTCTGAAATTGGTGTCTTTTTGCCTGCGCTAATAGACACTATGTCGTATTTTGTCAGTGCTGATTCTAGTTTATCAGCATACCCTTCTGGAAGTTCGCCAGCAATTCTTACTTTAAACTTGTAAGTTTTTTGTGCTTCTGTTAAGTATTCTACAAATTTTCTCATATCGTGTGATCCTATTATATGTTATTTATCCATATTCTTCAGTTTCTCTAGCAAACTATTACGATCTGTAACCACGTAACCTTCACCTTGTACTATATCACCATCAACAGATCCGTCTTTGTCTTGCTTTTCTTTTTTAAGTTGCAACTCAACCATTTTTAATTTTTTATCTAATTTAGCTACTTTTGCATCTAAATTGGTTTTTAACATGTTCCCTGCAACTTCAAAAATTCTACCTGAATAACGGCTTTCAACATTCATTCCTAAATCCATTAGATCTTCGTATGCCTGCATAGATTTTTGAGAAACTTCGTTAAGCTCATTGTCTGCCATTTCTCCTAGGCCTTTAACCTGAGGCAAAGCTGCTGTAATTTTGTCAAGCTCTTGTATACTGCGAGCTGTTTCTTCTTGTTCAACTACCGCTTGTTGTGCTTTGTCAGCATTTCTAGACTCTTCGATAAGCTCTTTGGAGTCTGGCATATTCAATAATTCTTCAAGTTTTTTAGTCATGTGTTCACCGTTAACTACTATTATATTTAGTTAATAACTATATCCTAAGGTTTCTATGTCGGTTTGATACTTTTCAGCTATTATTTCAATACACTCAAAATCTTTGTAATAATCTTTGTAATTTTTTTTGTTTGCAGTCTTGTTTAAGCACATTAGATCTTTATTGCATTTTAATTTTTGTTGGATAATTTTAAAATCTTCTACTAAATTTTCATATCTTAAAACATAATCACATCCGTTAGAAAAATCAGTTTGATTAATTATGTCATGATCTATACAAAACTCTTTAAAACCTTTTTCTAACTTTTGTAAAATTTTTGTTTGTGTTTCAATATTAAAATTATCATCATTTAAATAACCAGACAACAATCCCATCTCAATTTCAACTGGTGTATCATACGGCGGATCTTTTAGATACTCTATGACTTTTTTTGTACGAGCAAGGATAAATTCGTATCTGCTTACAATTACATCCCAAGG
>Ga0181583_10000720_pt1 | contig 24076 bp, 20 predicted proteins | sample 071ome_31_FD_132461 | JGI IMG/M metagenome (GOLD analysis project Ga0181583, IMG submission 132461) | Coastal salt marsh microbial communities from the Groves Creek Marsh, Skidaway Island, Georgia - 071405CT metaG (megahit assembly) | ecosystem: Environmental > Aquatic > Marine > Intertidal... | reverse complement strand
CGGCATCTCACGCTCGTAGTAGTGATCGTGACCGGCGATGTCTTCGGTGAACCACCGGGGGAAGAACGTCGTTAACGCAAGTTCTGGAAACACGACAAGGTCACAGCCCGCTTCGGCCCCATCACGAAGCAGCGCAATCAGACGCCCAACGACTTCAGCACGCGACTCATCGGCAGCAATCGGACCCATCTGTGCCGCCCCAACGTTGACAATTCGACTCACTTCGCCTCCTCAAACGTTGTCGCCGCTAACTCCAGCATGACATCACACAGCACCTGACAACCCGCAATGAGGTCTTCATCGGCTGTGATCTCTGCCGGGTTATGGCTGATCCCTCGCACGCTTGGCGTGAAGACCATCGCCGACGGGCACACACGTGCCAACATCTGGGCATCATGTCCAGCACCCGATGGCATGCGCTTTACAGAGAGTTCTCGTTGCTGGGCTAAGCGCTCAACGATTTCAACGACACGATCATCGAACACGACCGGGGCGAACCGCGCAAGCGATTCGCTTTCAACTAGCAGTCCGTGCTGGGCGGCAACTTCTTCGATAAGCGCAGCAACTTCACGTTCGACGTTGATGAGTGTTTCGTCATCGGTGTGACGAACATCAACGGTGAACGTTGCTGATGCCGGGACGACATTCACCAAATTCGGTACCAGTTCGACGCGACCAATGGTGCCAACTTGGGGCTCACCAATTCGCTCAACGATTCGCTGCAGTTCAGCGCCGATGGTAAACAATGCAGCCGCAGGGTCTTTTCTCATCGCCATCGGTGTCGTGCCCGCATGGTTCGACTGGCCGCGCAGGGTGACCTTTGTCCACGAAATTCCTTGGACTCCCGTAACTGCGCCAATTCGGATGTCTTCAACTTCAAGAACGGGGCCCTGCTCGATATGGAGTTCGACAAAGGCGTGAGGAGCCGGGCCTGGGCTCGGTGCACCACCGGCATAGCCAATTGATTCCAACTCGTCACCGAACCGAGCTCCATCAACCGCCCGGATATCAAGGGCCTCTTCAACTGTCATTCCGCCGGCGTAGACAAGACTTCCCAACATGTCAGGCGGGAACCGAGCACCTTCTTCATCGGTGAAGAAGCCAACGGCAAGCGGTCGATCTAACTCGACCCCAGCGCTCATCACTGATTCGATCACTTCGAGACCCGCCAACACCCCAAGGTTTCCGTCAAAACGACCCCCCGTTGCAACGGTGTCAATATGCGAACCGGTCATCACCGGCGACAATCCAGACGGGTGCGGCATCGTCGCAATGACATTGCCGACACCGTCAATTGAAATGTCGAGACCAAGATCTCGCATCCATTTCACGACAAGGTCACGTCCTTGGCCGTCTTCAGCGGTGAGGGCGAGACGAGCAGACCCGCGATCACCATCGGCACCAACGATTGCTCCGATTTCTGCGAGTTCTTCGAGACGCTGCAATAGGCGCTCTCCATTGACGGCCAGGTTCACCCCGGAGAGCCTACGAACGCTTTTACATTTCGTCAAAGCATTTCAACTGCGAGACCAATTCGCCCTCACGCCGATTACTGCAACTCTCGCACGATGTCACCAAGGCGTGCCACCAAGGGTGCCGCCACCTCCGTGTCGGTGATTCCGAGGTGAACCATCGTGATTCCGGCCTCAGGGAGCACAAATATGTATTGACCTTGGAAGCCCTGGGCAACAAGTGAGCCTTCGAAATCAGGCCACAACCACCAGTGCCGGCCATAGTCGAAACCGTGTGGCCCCGAGCCCTCTGGGTCATGCGCCACCCAATGACGTGCGTGGTCGTGCCAGCCCGAGGGAAGAATCTGAGTGCCATCGGCGAGCGCGCCACCTCGGCGATAGAGCTCACCAAATGTCGCGAAATCGCGAGCTGTCGCATAGACGAAGCTCGACCCCACGAATGTCCCTGCGGCGTCGAACTTCATGATCGGGCTCGATGCCCCAATTGGGCCAAACAGGCGTTCTTTCGCAAATTGTTCGATTGCGTTCTTGCGCTTCTCGGCCCCTACCGATGCCACATCGCCTCCGGCGAGAATGTCGCCAAGCATGCGACACAAAATATTGGTCGTGCCGGAGGCATAACTCCAATGCTCTCCTGGCCGGAATTCACGACCAAGAGTCGCGGCGTACATCCCCATGTCTGCGACACCCCGATGCTCTTCACCAGAAAACAACATTTCCAAGCAATGCGACACCGAAGCATCTTCGTAGTCCTCAACAAAGGTCAACCCAGAACGCATCTCGAGAAGATCAATCCACCTCATCGGCGGCTGCCCTTTCACCTGCAACGCCTCAAGAGGTGCCGGGTCGTTCACATCGAGCAACCCATCGACCATCGCAATGCCAAGTAGTGCATGAGTAATCGACTTCGCCATCGACCACGAAATCAACGTCGATGTCTCGGACACTCGCTCACCACCACCAAAAAGGGTCGTTGGAGACGTGCCATACCATTCGATTTCAGTTACGCCATCTTTCATGACGAGAAGCGCCAGCGTGCGACCCTCAGTCTCAGGGCGTTCAACGACTGCCTCAACGAGGGAGCTGAGTGCACTCACGTTTCACTCTCCGCAGACTTCGCTACATCACTCCACTTCGGCGCCGCAGTTGGCGCTGGGCCTGTCGCAATACGAACTGCCTCGTCGACCGATGACGTCAACGTTACGAATGCTCGATAGCGCTCCTTTAACAAGCCGGCAGCCACTGCGCTGTCAAGAAACTCCATCATTGGGTGCCAGAACGACTCGGAGCCCTCACCGACATCAAGGAAAACAACGGGAGCCGAGATGATCCCAAGTTGATTCCACGTCAGTACCTCGAACACCTCCTCGTACGTACCGAATCCACCTGGCATCGCAATAAACCCACCGGCAAGTTCGATCATTCGCGCTTTTCGCTCATGCATGTTTGCAGTCACCTCGAGGCGTGTCACCCCATGATGAGCCACCTCGACATCCACCAGCCGCTGGGGAATCACACCGATCACTTCACCGCCGCCCGACATGACCGCATCGGCTACCGCGCCCATCATTCCGATGTCGCCACCCCCGTACACCAACGAGATGTTGAGAGACGCAAGGTGTGTGCCTAACTCCCTCGCTCGCGCAAGAAACATCGGGTGGCTACCAGAGCCTGATCCGCAATAGACGGCAACGGCAGCAGCCGGGCCCGGCTCAACGTCATCAAACTCTGGCGAAAGACTCATCATCTGAGATTAGAACGCAGTTCGCGCTCGAGATGAAGGCACCGGGGGTTCCCCGTTACCCTGTGGAGCGTGAGTACCTCCCCCGACATGATCTCCACTGCCGCCGTCATCGACCTTGCCGATGCCATCGTTACTGCCGCCATCGGCTCGCTAGCCGATCTCGGTGGGCCAGATGTAGAGCAGGCATTTGCCTACGACCTCGCCCACGCCGCCTCGGCTGTAGCCACCGCGCGGTCGCTACTCGATTACGGAGCGAAGGGCGATAGCGAAGCTCGTATTGCCTGCGTGTTCACCGCCGACGTTCTCCACGACCTCGCCGGAAAGATCCTCGGTCGCGAAACGCTGTGGGGAGTCGCTCCAGGGGCGCTCGACGGAGCAGCAGAGTTCATTGCTGAATACCGCAACCCCGACGTCATCGCATCGCTCGCAGAATCATCGGGCCCACTTCACCTCACCGACGACATGGACATGGTGCGCGACACGTTCCGCGCTTTTGCTCAAGACGTCATCGCCCCGCACGCCGAGCATGTGCACCGCTCGAATGGTGATGTGCCCGAAGAGATCATCTCCGGTCTCGCAGAACTCGGGGCATTCGGCCTGAGCGTCCCCGCAGAATACGGTGGCTTCAGCGAAGGTGGCCACGACGAGTACGTCGCCATGGTGGTTGCAACCGAAGAACTCAGCCGAGCAAGCCTCGGAATCGGCGGTTCTCTCATTACCCGCCCAGAGATTCTCACCCGCGCCCTCGTAAAGGGTGGAACCGAAGACCAAAAGCACACCTGGCTTCCCAAGCTCGCCGCAGCAGAGGTCATGCCAGCAGTTGCGGTCACCGAGCCCGACTACGGCAGTGACGTTGCCAACATCAAGGTCACCGCAACTCCCGCTGCCGGTCCGAACGGTGAAGACGGCTACGTCATCAACGGCGTGAAGACATGGTGCACCTTCGGCGCCCGTGCCGACGCTCTTGCGCTTCTCGCACGAACCGACCCTGACCGCAGCAAGACCCACAAGGGGCTCAGCCTGTTCATTGTTCCGAAACCTCGCGGCGACGGCCATGGATTTGCCTTCACTCAGGATGCCGTCGACATCGACGGATCGACCCGAGTCGGAAAGATGGAAGGCCGACCGATCGACACTATTGGCTACCGAGGCATGCACTCTTATGAGATTGCTCTCGAAGACTGGTGGGTGCCAGCGGAAAACCTCGTCGGCGAACAAGATGGTCTTGGCCGGGGCTTCTACTACCAGATGGAAGGCTTCGAGAACGGCCGTCTTCAAACCGCCGCCCGCGCCGTTGGGGTCATGCAGGCTGCATATGAGTCAGCCCTCGACTACGCACAAAATCGCCATGTCTTCGATTCGAATGTGTTCGATTATCAACTCACTCGGGTGAAACTTGGCCGCATGGCAGCAGTCATTCAGGCTTCACGCCAGTTCAGCTATCACGTTGCAACGCTGATGGCGAAGGGCGAGGGCGCTACGGAGGCCTCAATGGTGAAGGCCTACGTGTGTAAGGCCGCAGAATGGGTCACTCGTGAGGCGATGCAGATTCACGGTGGCATGGGCTATGCCGAGGAATATTCCGTGAGTCGTCTCTTTGTTGACGCTCGGGTGCTCTCGATCTTTGAAGGTGCAGATGAGACGCTGTGCTTGAAAGTGATCGCTCGCCGTCTCGGCGCCTGATTCAGCCTTAGGTCAGCTCGATCAAATCAGCAACTGATTTCACGCGAGCAAAATCTGCCGCGTCGTGATCGTCAAACGGGTCGATCAATACTGGGACGAGTCCCGCGGCTCGCGAACCGTTGACATCCATGCTTACCGAATCGCCAACGTAGAGAATTCGATCTCTTGGAGTTTCTGAATGTTCGACGAGGGCGAATTCAAAGATCTGTGGGTCGGGTTTTGCGATGCCAACAACTTCTGAGTCGATGATTGTCCGCATCGCAACAAGTGGGCCCTCCCCACGCTGACAGACTCCGGACCACTCAAGCACCCATTCGATCTGGCCTGCCGCATTCGACACCACCGACATCGGGACGCCGCGTGCTGCTAACTCCCCGATCGCATTGACATTTTCTGCAATTGGGTAGCGCCACAAATCTGCTGAGCGTGTTCGCCCCAGCAGCGTGGCCGCAATCGCCGCCATGTCTACTGCGACACCGATCGTTGCCACATAGGTCTCGTTGTATACCTGCCAATCTGCCTCAACGGCATCGACACGCGACTTCGCCGCCATACCTGCGTAATGAGCTCGACGGTGCAACTCGAGGTCAATTGAGCCACCAAATGGAGCAAGCAGCGGGGCGATAACGGTGGGGTCAGGAAGCACGAACACGCCACCAGCATCGAAGATCACCGCATCGAACGATCCGGCCTCAATCGTGGTCATCAACGCAACTCCGACGAAAGTCCGCGTTTGAGGAACTTTCCGTGACCGACAGTTCCGACAAATTGATCATTCTCAACCAAAATCTTCCCGCGGCTCATCACCGTCTCGACACGTCCATCGACCACAAAACCCTCAAACGCTGAGTGGTCCATGTTCATGTGATGCTTGTCGTTGATACCAATGGTCGTCGTCGAAGTTGGATCCCAGATGACAATGTCGGCATCAGCACCTGGCAGGATCTCCCCCTTCTGTGGATGCATGCCAAAGAGTCGCGCCGGCGTCGTGCAGCAGGTTTCCACCCATCGCTCGAGCGTGATTTCACCGTTGACCACACCCTGGTACATCAACTCCATTCGATGCTCAACACCACCGATTCCATTCGGAATCGCAGTGAAATCTCCGATACCCAGCTCTTTCTGGTCCTTCATGCAAAACGGACAGTGATCGGTTGACACGACCGCCAAGTCATCATTTTTGAGGCCTGTCCAAAGGTCGCGTTGATGATGCTCATGAGATGATCGGAGCGGAGTCGAACACACCCATTTCGCGCCTTCAAAGCCCGGCTGCGCAAGGTGCTCTTCCAGACTCAACCAGAGATATTGCGGACAGGTCTCCGCAAACACGTTCTGGCCACGATGACGGGCTCGGGCAACCTCTTCAAGCGCGTCAGATGCAGAGAGGTGAACGATATACAACGGCGCGTCTCCCGCGACTTTGGCGAGCTGCACGGCTCGATGTGTCGCCTCACCCTCGAGTTCTGGTGGACGGGTGAGACCGTGAAACACCGGATCGGTGTCACCCTTCGCAATTGCTTGGGCGCGAAGCACATCGATCGCAATACCGTTCTCGGCATGCATCATCGTCATCACTCCAAGATTTCCGGCGACCTGCATCGCTCGGAGAATCTGTCCGTCATCTGAGTAATACGCCCCGGGATAGGCCATAAACAATTTGATGCTGGTGACGCCTTCGCGTTCAACCAACTGTCGAATCGCAAGGAGAGACTCTTCATCAACACCACCAATGGTTTGATGAAACGCGTAATCGATCGCGCAGTTTCCCGCCGCTTCGGCATGTCGCGCTTCCAGGCCATCCATCACCTGTTCGCCAACCTGCTGTGACGCGAAGTCGATAATCGTGGTCACTCCACCCCATGCAGCTGCGATCGTTCCGGTTTCAAACGTGTCAGAGGAAAACGTTGGCCCCATCGGCAACTGCATATGGGTATGCACGTCAACCCCTCCCGGGATGACATACCTGCCGGCCGCATCAATCGTTCGATCCGCAGTGATGCCGAGAGCCTCGACCGACGACGGTTCGAAAAGGCCCGCAATATGCTCGCCATCGACGAGAACGTCCGCCGCCCACGATCCGCTCGGGGAGACGACAGTGCCGTTTCGTATCAGTGTTCGCGCCACGCTCCGATGGTAGTGGTCGCCTGAACGACCAGCCTGACACGCAGTCAGATTGCAGAGGTTCGCAAGAGTTCTGACGCAAACGGAGAGATCGACCCGACGCCGACAATCTTGAGGCCTTCGGCGGGTTCTTCATGCACATCATCGCCGCGCCCTTCTGCACCTTCGCGCACTCGATCGAGATAGCGATCATCGAGATACACCCCGGTTGGTGCTACCACTGCAACAGGAACATCGATCGTGCGCGCTTCACAAAATCGATGGACATCTCCGCCGACGAAGAGCACCCGTTGGCTGCTCAGCGCCGCAGCCTCTACCACCCATCCCTCATCGAAAACCTCAGGCAGTTCTCCGCGCAACTGATCTCGAATATCGGCAGCAAGGCTGATTGGGTTAGGAGCAAGCACCAATTGAGACGCCGCCCACCATAGAGGAGCCGCATCGGGCCGGCGATTCAATAAACGTCGAGCAGCAACCGACAGCTCTGCACCTTCAAGACCCCAGCCGGCAACAAGGTCAACAAATTCGAGCGCAACCGACCAGGCATCAGCTCGCTGATGGCGGGCTACTGAGCGCAGATACTCAAGCGGGTGCACGCCGACACAGTATCGACCACAACAGTCGGCTGTCTGGGCGAGCCAAGAGTTGACCTTAGATATTGGTCGGCCCGACCTCTGAGTCGCTACGATCGCATCTTGTGGCAGTGAAACTTGCTGATGATCTCTCCCTGCAACCCGTTGGAGCGGACGCACGTCCGCTCTCAGAGTGGTTGACAACGTTCCACATGGCGACCGTCGTTCTTGACCCGTACACAAACGAAAGTTCATGGGTGCTGAAATCTGCTGTTCGTCTGCTCGAAGAACTTCGAGGATGCCACGCCCGAGTGAACCTGCTCGTCACCGCTGGTGAGACCGATGCCCGGCAATTCTTAGGCCCGATTACCGATGACTTTCTTACGTTCACCGACCCAGACCGATCAGTGGTGAAAGCCCTCGGTATCGCAACGATTCCGGCCTTCGCATTCATTCGTGTCGACGGCACGGTCGACGCCATCACTGAAGGGTGGAACCCAGCCGAGTGGCGCCAGGTCGCCGAAGCAATTACCGCAGCAACGGCATGGCGTACGCCAACAATTCCGTTGCCGGGTGACCCAGCTGCATTCGCTGGTTCCCCAGCTCTCGGCTAACCACCCTGTGAACCGTCCAGATCAACAATCGTTCGCGCTTCCTGACCTTCCCATTCAGAGCATCCTCGACGACATTCGAGAGACCCTCGCCACGTCACGGCGCTGCGTGATTTCGGCCCCGCCGGGCGCAGGTAAATCGACGCTGGTTCCTCTTCACCTCCTCAACAGCGGTCACGTAAGCGGTCGCATCGTCGTTCTCGAGCCACGTCGAGTGGCCGCTCGAGCCGTTGCTCAGCGTATGGCCGAACTCTCAGGCACTGCTCTCGGCGAACTCGTCGGATATCGAACTCGCGACGACGCAGTGATCACCGAAAACGCTCGAATCGAAGTGGTGACCGAAGGCATCCTCACCCGCCGACTCCAAAACGACCCTGAGCTGCCGGGAACGAGCATCCTCATCTTCGATGAGGTCCATGAGCGAAACCTCACCACCGATATCGGACTTGCCTTCAGCATTGACGTTGCATCGACACTTCGCCCCGATCTTGCGATATGCACGATGTCAGCAACCGCCGACACCGATCGGATGAGCCGTCTGCTCAATGGAGCGCCAGTGCTTACCTGCGATGGTCGGCAGTTCGATGTCGACATTCGGTGGCGCCCTCTGATCAATAACCGCCGCAACACTCGACCTCCCACCGCAAACGAACTCATCAGCGCAATGACCGATGTCATCACTCACGCTCTCGACAGCGACGATGGAGATGTGCTCGTATTTCTTCCCGGAATTGGTGAAATCAACCGGTTGCGAGATGCCCTTTCTTCAGTGGTTGACGACGCCATCTCGATTCACCGACTTGCTGGATCAGTACCTCGAGAGGAACAAGACGCCGCGTTGCGCCGAGCGCATCAACGTCGAAGCATCATTCTTGCTACCGATATTGCGGAGACGTCGCTTACGGTCGACGGCGTCAACATCGTCGTCGATTCAGGGCTCGTTCGTGTGCCCCGCTTTGACAGCCGAACCGGGATGACCCGGTTAACAACCATCGCGTCCAGCCGCTCGTCAGCAGAGCAACGTTCTGGACGCGCCGGTAGAACCGGCCCCGGAGTGTGCTACCGCTTGTGGAGCAAAGTTGAACACACGAGCCGCCTCGCGTTTCCTGAACCCGAGATCAATTCGGTCGACCTCAGTGGATTCGCACTCGAACTTGCGAAATGGGGCGGAGACCCCTCTGCTCTTCGCCTTCCCACCAAGCCCTCCGCAGCCACGCTGCGAGCCGCTACCGAGCTCCTTACCACCCTGGGAGCCGTCACTGAAGATGGTCTGACACCAGTCGGAGAACAGATGCTCCGCCTCCCCGTTCACCCCCGCCTCGCACGAATGGTGATCGCACGACCAACCTCCACGGCTGCGGTCATCGCTGCGCTACTCGACGACGGCGACATTGCGATCGGTCGGCCTGATGAGCGTCCCACCGATCTCACAGAACGCCTCGAAGCCGTGCTCGATCCGTCGCGAACAACATTGCGCTTCGATCGTCAACGAAGCCGCCGGGTGCATCAACGAAGCGAAGAGCTCGCCCGGCGAGCAGGTATCGATTTCTCACTTGACGCTGTACGGCCAGATACCGCAGGTGAACTTCTCGCCCACGCATTCCCTGATCGCATCGCCCGCCAGCGCCGGCGAGGCCAATTTCAATTGACCTCCGGCTCAGGAGCCTGGATGCCTGAAAGCGACCCCCTCAGCAACAGTGAATTCGTTATCGCTATCGATCTCGACGGTCGACGAGACGGGGCACGTATTCGTCTTGCTGCACCGATTTCAGAAGAACGGGTGATCGACACTCTCGAACACCTTGGGCAGGCGCTGACGACACGATCAACTCTCGAATGGGATTCTGAGAGAAATGACCTCGTCTTTAGGGTTCAGCGACGACTCGGTGTGCTGCGTCTCGACGAACAGCTTCGACGCCCAGAACCCGGACCTGAGACAACCGAAGCCCTTCTCAACCGGTTGAGAGCCACTCGATTGGCTGCACTTCCATGGACCTCAGACTCACTCCGCCTCCGAGAACGCGTCACGTTCTGTCATCTCGCACTTGGAGCACCATGGCCTGACTGGAGCATCGACGGACTTCTCGCCACTATCGACTCTTGGCTGACCGATTACCTCATGAACGCAACAAGCCAAGGCGATATCGATCAGCTCAACCTCGCCACTCTGTTGCGAGCGAGCCTGCCGTGGCCCGAAGGCGCAGACCTCGACAACATCGCTCCGGCTGTGTTTCGACTGCCAAACGGCCGAGATTCAGAGATCTCCTACCTTGATGACAATGGCGAACCACGACCAACTGTTCGAGCTCGGGTCCAAGATGTGTTCGGGCTCGACAATCACCCCGCCGTCGCGCATATGCCCATCACATTTGAATTGCTCTCACCGGCAGATCGTCCGATACAGGTCACATCTGACCTCCCCGGCTTCTGGAGAGGATCGTGGTCTGATGTTCGCAAAGACTTAGCTGGTCGCTACCCGAAACATCGCTGGCCAGAACACCCCCATGAGGCAACGCCCGGACGCCTCGGAAATGACGACAACTAGATGTTGATCGCCGCCACTGAGATCGCAGGTATTGCGTGGCCACTTGCCGTAGTTGCCGTCATCACCATCGGTGTTGGAGCTGCGGTTCAAGCAACGATTGGTCTCGGCATGGCCGTGCTTGCCGCTCCCATATTGGCGCTCATCGACCCAGATTTCTTGCCGGTCACCACCATCGTGATGGTCATGCCGTTGAGCTTCGGAGTTGCCCGACGCGAGCGCGAACACATTGCGTGGTCAGCCGCCGGACTTGCGTTATGCGGGCGTCTTCCCGGCGTTGCGATCGGAGCGCTCCTGATTTCATCTACCGGATCGGGCACCGTCAGATTGCTCGTCGGCATCTCGGTACTTCTTGCGGTTGCGGTATCGGCGACGAGCTTTCACGTAACGACAAGCACGAGAAACCTTGTCATCGCAGGAATGGCATCTGGATTCTCTGGCACCACCGCCGGAATCGGTGGGCCGCCCCTCGCAGTTGCGTACCAACATGAGCAACCCGCCACGACGAGAGCGACCCTCGCGGTGTTCTTCGGCCTCGGCTCAATCATCTCGTTTTCCGGGCTCGCCGCCGTCGGCGAGGTGAATCAACGCCATATTTCTTTGTGCCTCCTACTGCTGCCTGGGGTGCTCGTCGGTCTTGCGCTGTCTCGACCGGTGATCTCTCGATTCCCGGAGAACCGATTGCGCATCGCATTGCTCACGACATGCTCGTTCTCAGCAATCTTTCTTCTCATCGAGACCGCTATCGAAATGCTTGGCTAAACCCTTGCCGTCGTAAGGTAGGGGCATGGCAACCGAGAACTCTCCTGACTGGTTCACCGAACTCCTCCCACTTGGCGAGGACACCACCGAATATCGCCTTCTCACCACCGAGGGCGTTGAGACAGTAGAGACGCCACTCGGCACAATGCTCAAGGTCAGCAACGAGGCGATTCGCTCGCTCACCGCAGAAGCAATGCGTGAAATCGCACACTTCCTCCGGCCCGCCCACCTCTCACAACTTCGGGCAATTCTTGACGACCCTGAGGCCAGCGATAACGACCGATTCGTCGCTCTCGACCTGCTCAAAAATGCGTCCGTCGCTGCGGGAGGGGTACTGCCAATGTGCCAGGACACCGGCACAGCAATCATCAAAGGCAAGAAAGGCCAAATGGTGTTCACCGGTGGCGGCGATGAAGTCGCCATCGCTCAGGGGGTGCAGGACACCTACCAGACCGCCAACTTGCGCTATAGCCAGATGGCACCGATCGACATGTACGAAGAAAAGAACACCGGAACGAACCTTCCAGCTGAAATCAAGATCAGCGCAACCGATGGCGACGCCTACAAATTTCTTTTCATGGCGAAAGGTGGAGGAAGCGCAAACAAGAGCTACCTGTTTCAAGAAACCAAAGCGTTGCTTAACGAGGCAACCCTGCTGCCATGGATCTACGAAAAAATGCAGTCTCTCGGCACAGCCGCATGCCCTCCCTATCACCTCGCAATTGCGATCGGGGGAACGTCAGCCGAATTTGCAGTCGAGACCGCAAAGCTGGCATCAGCAAAGTACCTCGACGGGCTGCCGACCTCGGGATCAGCCCTCGGACACGGATTTCGCGACACCGACCTCGAAGAAAAAGTGCTCGAACTCAGCCGCAACACCGGGATCGGCGCCCAGTTTGGCGGAAAATACTTTTGTCACGACGTCCGCATCGTGAGGCTTCCACGCCACGGCGCATCCTGCCCGGTGGCGATGGCGGTGTCATGCTCGGCAGACCGACAGATGGTCGGCAAAATCACCGCAGAAGGCGTCTTTCTTGAACAACTTGAGCACGACCCCGCTCGTTTCCTTCCTGACACCACCGCGAGCGACCTCGACGGAAGCGACGTTGTTCACGTCGATCTCAACCGACCGATGGCCGAAATCCGCGCCGAGCTTTCCGAGTACCCGGTCAAAACCCGCGTCATGCTCAGCGGCCCGATGGTTGTCGCTCGTGATATCGCCCACGCAAAAATCAAGGAACGACTTGATGCCGGCGAACCGATGCCTCAGTACCTGCAGGACCGCTGCGTGTACTACGCCGGACCCGCAAAAACTCCTGAGGGCATGCCATCAGGGTCATTTGGCCCCACAACAGCCGGCCGCATGGACTCATACGTCGAGCAGTTCCAAGCCGCAGGCGGGTCGCTCATCATGCTCGCCAAAGGAAATCGCTCACGACAGGTCACCGACGCATGTAATAGCCACGGCGGGTTTTACCTTGGCTCAATCGGCGGCCCCGCTGCCCGACTCGCTCAAGACAACATCACCTCGGTTGAGGTTCTCGAATACCCAGAACTGGGTATGGAAGCCGTCTGGAAGATCGAAGTTCAAGACTTTCCGGCCTTCATCGTTGTTGACGATAAAGGCAATGATTTCTTCGAGCAGGTAAAGGCCGAGGCAGCAACTCGTGCCGTTGGCGTCAACTTGAAGTAATTCGACGAGATCGCTTCGTCGTCAACATTGCGCTACGACAACTCGACGAGTTCGAGCCATTCGTCATTGAAGTAGTCGACATCGGCATCGGGAAGCAACAGCACCTTCGTCGGAGAAAGGCGCTCGACGAATTCGGTGTCATGACTCACAAGAATCATCGCTCCTGGCCACTCAGAGAGCGCATCACCAACCGCTTCTCGAGATGCAGGATCAAGGTTGTTCGTAGGTTCGTCGAGGAGCAGCAAGTTGTTGCGACCCGTCATCAACATGGCGAGTGCAAGTTTGGTTTTCTCTCCTCCAGACAACGTGCCGGAGGTCTGCATCACCTTGTCACCGCTCAAACCAAACATTCCGAGGAGGCCCCGTAATTGAGTCTCGGTGAGGCCTACACCGGAGGGAACCGACCCTCGAAGGTTGTCTAACAAGCTTCTGTCGGGATCGAGGTTGTCATGCTCTTGCGCGTAGTAACCCGCCTCAACCTGGTAGCCAAACTCGACGTTGCCAAGGTCTGCACTGAGTTCGCCAGCCAAAATGCGCAGCATCGTCGTTTTTCCTGCCCCGTTAAGGCCGAGCACTAACAGGCGTTCTCCGCGCCCAAGGTCGAATCCGACGTCTTCGAACACAGACGGCCCGCCATACCCCTTACATAACTCGGCCACGGTGACGACGGTGACGCCGCACGGCGGGGGCTCCGGAAAACGTACTTCGATCCGTCGGCCCTTATCGGGGGCGTTCACCCGGTCAGATTCGAGGCGGGCGATTCGCTTCTCCATGTTGTGAGCCATTGCGGCCTTTGTCGCCTTCGCTCCGAAACGATCGACAACTTTTTGCATTCGAGCGATTTCGCGCTCTTGTTGGGCCGCCAATTTGGCTTGCCGTCGCTCATCCTCAGCACGGGCCGAAACATATTGGGTGTAGGTGCCTCGGTACTCGATGAGATGACCAGTATCTCCCTCGTTTGGTCGATCGAGGTGTAACACGCGAGTGATTGCCTCGTCGAGGAGTTCGAGATCGTGACTAATGACGAGAAGTGCACCCCGATATTGCCGAAGAAAGCCAAGAAGCCACTGTTTGGCATCGATGTCTAAGTGGTTGGTGGGCTCATCGAGACAGAGCACATCTGAACCCGCGAACAAGATGCGGGCGAGTTCGACGCGGCGTCGCTCACCACCTGACAGCACCCCGAGCTCGAGCTCCATACGATCTTGACCAAGGCCCAGCCCGGCGGCTATCGCCCTTGCTTCGCTCTCGGCGGCATAGCCACCGTTGACACGAAACGTTTCTTCAGCCTTTGAGTATCGAGCGACCGCGTCGTCTGAGGGTGACTCCTCCATTGCGATCCGCAATTTTTCTATTCGCGTGATCTGGTCATCGATTTCTCGACCCGATAACACATGGGTGATCGCTCGACGGGAGTCGTGCACACCTCCGATTCTCGGATCCTGAGGTAGATATCCGAAGCCTCCTTTGCGGACCACCGAACCCTGAGTTGCTTCCGCTTCGCCACCTAGGACCTTGAACAATGACGTTTTCCCGGCACCGTTTCGCCCAACAATCCCCACTTTGTCGCGAGGTGAAACCGTGAAGGTTGCTCCCTCAACAACGTGTCGTCCGCCAACTTCGACGGAAAGGTTTCGGGCCTGCAGCACCCTGACAGGCTACGAGCAGTCAGCCCGAGGATTGCTCAGCCGCTTCTTGAGCAGCTTGCGTTTCATCTTCGATAAACAATGTGGGCAGACATTCACCCTCGCCGTCGGTGACTAACGTGGGCGCAGTGCCAAGTGCGAGAGCGATCTCTGTGGTGATTCGGTTCTTGCCTGCAGTTGAGAGATGAAGACCATCTGTATTCAACAAGCCCGGCTCGGCTGCGGTGATGCGCGCCCAGTCAAGAATCTGAACATTTGTGTTCTGCGCACCGACGTTGCGAATGATGTCGTTTACTTCTTTTCGGCTTTGCCGGAACTCGGTCACCGTGAGCAGTAGCACTGGCCGAGGCGAGAGCTCATCCAGAAGTGATTCAAGCGCTGACCTGAAACTGGTTGGGTTCTCGTTGTAATTGCTTCCGAAAAACATGACTGCTACGTCCCAATCGAGGCCCTGTTCTGGAGCAAACCTCACATCGAGAACTTCTCGCGCAAATGCGATAAACCGACCCGGTTCCGCATTGATTTCGACATCCCAACCAGCCTCGTTCAATCGCTCACACATTGAACCGCCGAACCGTGGAGCGGTGGACGCAAAGATTGAATCCCCAACCATCAGCGCTCGGTTGCCGGTGACGAGTTCCCCGAGGCTTGGCAGCCCTAGGTCGGCCGGACGTACCGCCGACGATAATTCCTGCTCGCCCGGGTCCGAGTGAAGTTCATCGGCAGTGACACGTTCGACCGGCCCTGGCAGCTGCCCTACTCCGGCAACCGTCGCTTGAGTGACCTCGGTGACAACGTCATCACCGCCACAGGCCGCCGTTCCGGCACCCAAGATCACCGAAACTGCGGTAGCGACGAAGCGGCGACGAACAGTGGGCACATCAACATGAGAGCACACTGCGCAGGCCAGATCGTGTCACTCGTTACAACCGTCGTCACCGCGGTACCGTAAGTGCCATGGCACGGGCATACGACTTGGTGATTGTTGGGCTCGGCCCCGCCGGTCTCACCGCAGCCCGCCTTGCATCACGAGAACTCGGCTTACGCGTCGCCGCAGTTGATCGCGGTCGTATCGGAGGCACCAACGTATGGAGTGGCTCCATTCCTTCGAAAGCCCTGCTCGAGGCAACGGTTCGACATCGGCAGCTCGCTGCACCAGACCCAGCTACCGCATGGGGCGCAATGGTCGAGGCCCGCGAATCAGTACACGCGCATGTATCTGACGAGGCGTCCGTCAACGACTGGGGCGTGACCGTGCATACCGGCTCCGCTATCGTCACCGGGCCACGCACCGTCGAAGTGACATCCGACGACGGCACCACCACCCTCGAAGGCCGATTCCTCCTCATCGCGACCGGAAGCACACCAACAGTGCCTTCAATTCCTGGCATCGCCGATGTTCCGTTTCTCACCAATGAAACTCTCTACGACCTCGACTCACCGCCAATGGACATCATCATCGTCGGAGCAGGTCCCGTCGGGGTCGAGTCGGCACAGGCACTTGCACGTATCGGAGCCAAGGTGCAGCTCTATGAGACAGGGCCGAGGATCCTTCCCCGGGAAGAACCGATCTTCAGCGAGCGCATTACGGAAGTTCTTCGCCATGATGGCGTCGACGTTCACGTCGGTGAGCCCATACTCGCAGCCCGCTACGAGGGTGGTCGTGCATACGTCGAGACCGCCCACGGTGAGCTCAATGCAGAACATCTGCTCGTCGCCGCCGGTCGCTCGTCATCGGTCACATCGCTCGGGCTCGAACGGCTTGGAGTCGTCGCCACTCCGGCAGGCATCAACGTCGATGCCCGAAGTCGAACGGTGGCAACCAGCATCTATGCAGTCGGTGACGCCGCTGCAGGTCGACCTCGTTTGACGAGCACCGCGGTCGCCGACGCGTCGCTTGCGGTACGTGACATGTTTCTGCCTGGCCGCGCTCAGGCAAGCACGATGTCGCCCTGGTGCGTCTTCACCGAGCCAGAACTCGCCCGAGTCGGGTTCACCGCCGCCCAAGCCAGAGAGCGCTTCAGAAGTCGAGCCGTGAAAGTTCATCAGCTCGAGCTCTCTGAGGTGCACCGCGCACTATTCGAAGGGTCCTCGGAAGGGCTTATCGAAATCGTAACGGTTCATGGTCGCATCGTTGGCGGTCACGTCATCGCATCCCGTGCGTCTGAAGTCATCAACGAAATCGCTCTTGCGGTTCGGTTCTCGGTGTCGATTGAAGAACTCGCCCGCGTGCCCCATGTATACCCGACCATCGCCAGCGGTATCGGACGGCTCGCATCCGACCAGTCGGTTCTTCGGCTGCGGCGCTTTAAAGGCTTCGCCAAACTCGGACGCCTCACCGGCTAATCGGGTACCTCAACCTTCACATCATCGAAGCGGTCAATCTTTCGTAACGCAGGGAATCCGACAGCAAAGGCGCCTGCGATCACGATGGTTGCAATCCCGCCACCCGCGATTGCCCACGGCACCCCAAACCACCGAGCGGCAAGCCCACTCTCAAACGCGCCGAGTTCGTTCGATGCGCCGATGAACACTCCTTCAACAGCGGTCACCCGACCGAGCTGATCTGGAGGTGTTGCGAGCGGCACGATCGCTCCCCGGATGAACATTGACACCATGTCGGCAGCCGACAGCACAACGAGCGCGATAAATGCAACAACGTATGAGCGGGTGAGGCCGAAGACCACGGTGCCTGCGCCAAACACTGCGACGACAACGAGCAGCGTCGGTCCGACACGACGACTTACAGGTCGAATCGCAAGCACGATCGCCATCGCCGCAGCCCCAACTCCAGGCGCCGCTCGAAGCCAACCGTATGCCACGTCGCCAACCCCGAGTCGGTCACTTGCAACGACCGGAATCAGTGCCACTGCCCCGCCAAAGAGCACAGCAAAGAGGTCAAGGCTGATCGCTGCGAGCACGATCGGCGAACGACGAATGAATCGCAGCCCTTGAAGAGCTAAACGAACGCTCGGACGCCCCTCATCAGCGATCGGGGCGACTCCTGGCAGGTACCTGATGCCCAACGTCAACGGCACCGACAGCAGAGCCGAACCTCCTGCGGCGGCATACGCGATCGATGGATCGATGCTGTACAAAAAGCCGGCAAGAGCCGGGCCGACAATCGCACTCGACGTGAATGTTGCCGTCCACAGCGCAATGACTCTCGGCAAATCATCGGTGCTGACGATCAACGGCAAGATCGCTCGCCTACTCGGCGTAATTAACGCATCGGCGACGCCAATCCCGATCGCAACAAGCACGAGCACGGAGACCGCAGTGGAGCCCGAGTTAGTGAACCAGATGAGCACCGCTATCGACAGCAACCTCAACAACAGGAAACCTGCGGTCACATGTCGTCGATCGAAACGATCGGCGATGTAACCACTTGGGATCGCCAACACAAGACCGGGCACAAACTGCGCTAGGCCCAGCAGCCCGATCGAGAAGGGATCTCCAGTGATGTCGTACACCTGCTTGAACAGCGCAGTGATGCAAATATTGATCCCGATTGCTGCGAAGGCAGTCGAGCCCAAATACCGGCGAACCGCTTGTTGCCGGAGAACACCCAACGCCGTGGCCATCGACCGGACGCTACTGCAACGACACGACCCGAACTCTGCTGAGGAGGCGCCACACATCTCTCGAAAAAACGCGAGATGTCCGAGAGGACGCGCTCTTGCAAGCATGAGCACAACGGCATCAATTTCACATTCATGGGGATCAACCGCGCGATTCGGACTTCTCTACTCATCGCTCGCTGGCGGAGTTGCATATGCACTCGATGAGCGACTCGACCATCATGGCCAGGTCACGTTGGCCACGATGGTGTTCACCGTCGGGTTCTTCAGCTCATGGATTCGAATGATGCGAGGCTGAACTACATCGCCGGATTCTCCGATGATTAGGTGAACCTGCGACGATCACTTCATGGCGATCAGCAACGTTCTCCTCGTTCACGGCGCATGGCATGGTGCGTGGTGTTGGGCACCGCTACAACAGGCCCTCGACCAACTCGGAATTCCCTCGCACGCAATCGACCTACCTGGCCATGGCATCTCACCACTGCCGCTCGGTGACCTCCATGGCGACGCAGCTGCGGTGGTGGAGGCGCTGGAGGCTCTTCCATCAGACACACTCCTTATTGGCCACTCATACGGCGGAGCAGTGGTTTCGCAGGCGGCTGCCCATAGCGACCGGATTGCGCATCTCATGTTCATCGCAGCTTTCGCACTTGAAGCCGGAGAAAGTGTGAACGGTTTCCTTCGGAGCGCTCCCCGACACAAGGTCGAACTCGCCAACATCATGGTGCCGACCGATGAAGGTGCGACCACCCTCGACCCAGAACATGCCGGCGCTCTGCTGTATCCCGGAAGCTCAACGGTCGTTCAGCGGGCGAATGCTAAGCGACTGGGCCCACAGCCAAATGTCACCATGACACAAGAAGTTGACGGAGCACCCATATCAGCGATCGAGTCGACGTATGTGCTCTGCAATCAAGATCGAGCAGTGCATCCCGAGCATCAACGCATCATGGCTGCACGATGCTCATCGGTGATTGAAATCGACAGCGATCACTCACCCTTTGTTGACGAGCCAGCAACGATCGCCTCCATTATTCAGGAAGTCGTGAACGCGTGAAAGTCCGCATCGGCATCGGGCTCGGGGTACGAACTGAACTCAACGGCCCCGACTTCCTCACCGTCGTCGATGAACTTGAACGCCTCAAGTTTGATTCGCTGTGGCTGTCAGAACGCATCAATGGGCCTGCGCCTGACCCGCTCATCGCATCTGCAGCCGCCGTCGGTCGAACAACAAACCTCAAATTGGGCACCAGTGTCCTCGTGCTGCCCGGTCGCAACCCGGTCGTCGCGGCCAAAGAAATTGCATCGCTCGCAGCAATGTCAGGTGGGCGCTTTCTTCCTGCGTTCGGTCTAGGAGCTGTCGACCCGGTAGAACAACGCGCGTTTGGGGTGCAGCGCGGAGAGCGCGCAAAAATGTTTGATGAAATGCTGCAGATCATGCGTGCCTGCTGGACGGGAGAGCCCTGCACATTCGACGGAGTGCACTACCAAGTTGACAACATCCGTGTCGGTCCTGTGCCGGAGCGCCTCGATGTATGGCTCGGCGGAATCGCAGAAAGCGAACTACGGCGTATTGGGCGGCTCGGAGATGGCTGGTTACCTTCGTTCGTCACACCGCACGATGCCGAACAGGGTCGCACCGTCATTGAGGGCGTTCTCGCCGAATACGGCCGAGAAATCGAAGAAGACCACTACGGCGTGCTCATTCCCTACGCAAACGGTCCGGTACCTGAGGCACTGCTCGCCAACCTTGCGAAGCGCCGACCCAATCTCGACGACCCGTCGCAACTCGTTCCATCGTCGTGGGAAGATCTCTGTGCGCTCATCGAACAATTCATCTCGGTCGGCACCACCAAATTCGTTGTGCTTCCGATGACAGAACCATCGACTGCCGACGAATGGATTGACCATCTTGGCGATCTCGCATCTACAGTGCTCCCTCTCGAACGAGAGATCTCGTGACCGAGGGGTTTCGTCGACCTCAACATGAGGTGTCTCCGGGAGATGCTCTCTTCGAACGGTCCGATGACAACACCTGGGTCGCCACGAAGTGGTCACAGGGACCGTGGAATCCTGAGCACTGTCATGGGGCGCCGCCCGCTGCGCTTTTCGTTCGAGAAGTCGAACATGCCGGTGGAGACGAATGGCAACTCAGTCGAATCACCATCGAACTTCAGCGTCCAGTTCCTGTTGGCCGTCCCCTCACCCTCATTACCGATGTCGAGCGGCCAGGCCGGAAAATTTCAGTCGTTGGAGTCTCGATGCGCGATGGCGACATCGAGGTCGCAAAAGCCCGTGCCCTCCGTATTCGCACACAACAAACCGAGGTACCAGCACAAGGAGAAGGATTCCGTGCCCCTGACGTGGGCTCTGCGACACGATCCGTTCCGGTATCGATGAATGAGCAACATGCGTTCGCTTCTGATTCCTGTGAGCACAGATTCATCACCGGAGGGTGGGATGATCCAGGCCGTGCCGTCGTCTGGGTACGACTCCGCCTGCCAGTCGTCGCCGGTGAAGAACCATCCGGCGCACAACGAGTAGCGGCTGCGGCCGACTTTGGTAATGGCGTCTCAGCGCGGGTCGAGCATCTCAGCTGGCTCTACATCAACCCTGATCTCACCATTCATTTCGTTCGTCCGCCACAAGGTGAATGGGTCTGTCTCGATGCGCGTACCGAATACGGAACCCTCGGCTCAGGCCTCGCGGCCTCAACCGTTCACGACGAGTACGGGCCCGTCGGCGTATCTGCGCAAAGCTTGCTCGTCGAACCCAGATAGCAACCGTTTAGTTTCGAGTGGCCGCGATCGCCACAATCGGGTCTAACGCAGTTGGATCCTTCAGTGAATCTCTGCTCGCAACATCGTCTGGTTGCGCTCCCCGAAGAATTTTCTTCACCGGCAATTCCAATTTCTTACCGCTCAGAGTGGTGGGAATGACTTCGATGAAATGCACTTCGTCAGGCACATGACGTGGTGAGAGTTCTTCGCGAACTGTCGCTCGAATCGAGTTGACAACATCGTCCTCGTCACCATGGCCGTCGTGAGCGACAAACAGCACGAGTACACCAGGGTCGTCCGCCCCGGGAGCCTCTAGGTGCACCACCAGAGAATCAGCGACACCCTCTACCGACTCGACGACCCGGTAAATCTCTGCGGTTCCAACGCGGACGCCTCCTCGATTTAACGTCGCGTCACTTCGACCCGAGATCACACACGACCGATCTTCGGTGAACGTCACCCAGTCGCCATGTCGCCACACTCCGGGGAAAAATTCGAAATAGCTCGATCGGTAGCGAGAGCCATCAGCGTCACCCCAAAAGCCCACCGGCATCGATGGCATTGGCTGAGTCACCACGAGTTCCCCTTGTTCGTTGAGCACGGGCTCCGCTGACTCATTCCAGGCAGCGATGGCACACCCAAGGTAGGGCGCAGGAATTTCTCCCTCTCGCACTGCTGACAAAGGATTACCTCCAACAAACGCGGAGCAGATATCGGTACCACCACTGATCGGTGACAGCAATGCGGTTGCAGAAACTTCCTCGTAAATCCAACGGAATGCATCTGGTGGAAGGGGCGCTCCGGTCGCTCCAATTGCTCGAACCTGCGTCAGGTCAAAACGCTCGGCCGGCTGCAAGCCAGCACGACGACAGGCTGAGAACCACGGCGCTCCCCCGCCAAACCACGTCACGCCCTCTTCCGCAACAACCTTCCACAGCGTGTCCGGCCCGTCGCTAGCGGGATCACCGTCAAACAGCACGAGCGACGCCCCGGTGAGCAAACCAGATACGAGGTAGTTCCACATCATCCATCCGGTGGTGGTGAACCACATGAACCTGTCACTCGGCCCCATATCGCTGTGGAGTGCGAGCACCTTAAGATGCTCAAGGGTGATGTTCCCATGGCCATGAACGATTGGCTTCGGAAGCCCCGTGGTACCCGATGAGTAGAGGATGTACAGCGGGTGATCGAACTCGACGTCGTCGATCATGAGCTCATCGCTTTCACCATTTCCGAGCTCGCTCCACTCGATCACGCCAGGTGATGACGATTCCGTCGACGGCGCAGAACCGAGATGACGCACGACCACCGTCGAAGTCACCGACGGTAGACCCGCACGAAGACGACCGATTTCATCGCTTCGGTCGACGTCGTGACGTCCATACCGATAGCCGTCGACGGCGAACAGCACCTTGGGCTCCACCTGCCCGAAGCGGTCGAGCACGGCACCAACCCCGAACTCAGGCGCACATGAAGTCCAGATCGCACCGAGACTCGCCGTTGCAAGAAACGCAATAATCGCCTCACACACGTTGGGCAGGTAACCCGCCACCCGGTCGCCGTGACCCACACCGAGAGAGATGAGCCCACTGCGAACGCGACTCACCTCCGCCCGCAACTCCCCACCTGACATCGACTGGCGTGCACGACTTTGGGAAATTCCGACAAGCACTTCGGCATCATCTTCGAGGTGCCGTAGCGCATGGTGCGCATAGTTGAGTTTCGCACCCGCAAACCATTTGGCGCCCGGCATCACCCGCGTACTCAACACATGCGAATACGGCTCGGAGGCCTCGATCTCACACCATTGCCAGAGCAATTCCCAGAAACGCTCGAGTCCATCAGCGATCGACCATTCCCAAAATTCGTTGTAGGTCGCGAACTGAAGGCCCGTGGCGTTCTCGCAAAAAGCGGTGAATTCGGCGAGCCGAGAGTGAGCATCGGGATCTGGCTCCCACAACATTGGAGGACGCGTCGTAACCACAGCGACATTCTTCTTGAAATGACCCTCATCGCTGGCATCGCGCTCTTGTCTCACCGCCGAGGCACGCTTGGCTACTCTTGAGCCATGGGCACGAACGTCACTTTTTCTACTCCAAGCGGAGATGCAGCCGGATACCTCGCAACCCCCGAGAGCGGGTCGGGGCCAGGCGTCATCGTGGTTCAAGAATGGTGGGGGCTTGACTCCGGCATCATCGATATCTGCGACGACCTCGCCCGAAACGGCTTCGTTGCGTTGGCCCCAGACCTCTATCACGGCGAACTCGCAGGGCATACCGAAATGGATAAAGCCGGAGAGCTGATGACATCGCTCCCAATGGACCGCGCCGCGCAAGATATGAGCGGAGCGGTTGACTACCTCGTCGCTCACGAATCGACGTCAAGTTCGACGCTTGCCGTCATGGGGTTCTGTATGGGAGGCATGCTCACCTTTGTGCTTGCTGCCCTTCGCCCTGATGCAATTTCTGCGGCGGTGCCGTTCTATGGATTCCCCTCAGGCGATGATCAACCCGATTACTCGAACATCACCGCAAAGATTCGCGGGCATATGGCAGAGGTCGATGGCTTCTTCCCTCCAGAAGGTGCTGCCGACCTCGAGCAACGCCTGCAGGCGGCAGGAGTCGACGCAAGCCTCACCGTGCACCCGGGCACCGGCCATGCATTCATGGCGTCACATAATGCGCTCGGGACCCAAGACAACGATCTCGCCGCACGGCTGTGGCCAAAAGTTCACGCGTTTATCCGCGACACCGTGTCGTAGCCCTCAGTCAATGTCGAAGATCAGCAGTGGTCTCGACGCCAGCAACCGACGAGGTGGTCATTGACGAGCCCCATTGACTGCGCCATCGCATACATCGTTGTCGGG
>Ga0181583_10000719_pt1 | contig 24121 bp, 27 predicted proteins | sample 071ome_31_FD_132461 | JGI IMG/M metagenome (GOLD analysis project Ga0181583, IMG submission 132461) | Coastal salt marsh microbial communities from the Groves Creek Marsh, Skidaway Island, Georgia - 071405CT metaG (megahit assembly) | ecosystem: Environmental > Aquatic > Marine > Intertidal... | reverse complement strand
TCACCTGCATCTTTAATGTCAGCACTACTTAGATCAAGTCCAGAAGCAGAACGATAACCATAATCATCTGCTGCAGTCAATACATCAGCAAGACCTTTTTGTACAGTCAGTTGATTGTCAACATTCTCCAGGCTAAACTTAAGAGCACCTTCAGATACAGCATTACCAAGACGACCATAAATAGTATCTGAGTTGCTAGCGATGCGTGCTGCATCAATAGAAGCACCCACAATACCAAGATCATCTACAGAACGTACACCCATCTCCTGATAACCATAAAGATCATGGTAACCAAAAATAGGTTCAGAAGTATCGACATTACGTTGAATTGTAGTCAACCCACTTTCTGCTGCTATATCATCAAACCCTTTACGAGTAACCTCATCCATGTTATCCCATGCATCAGAATAAAGGACTCTAGCTTCTTCAGGTGGTATAGTTGTAGCACGGGCTGACATTGAGTCAATGTAATAATCCCTACCACTTATAGGTACTTCAGTTTCTACAACACGTTTAGATAGGTTATAGTTACCGATCTCATCCAAAGAATCAGAACGTGCAGCGGCTGCTGCTTCTACAACATCATCTACATCACCTTCAGGTTCAACATTACGACTGAAGTATTGACCTGCCTTTTCAGTTTCAGGAATTGCTGCACCCTTGGCAAAACCACCCCGACCACGGAATAGTTTATTAAGACCAAGTAGCATATCTGTACCAAGTCCTAAATACGCACCTTCAAGTACATTCTTTGCACGTTTAACTTCAGGGCTGTCTCCATCTAGTGTAGCTAGGTTTTCTGGCAACCAACCAAAGTAACGTGGATAAGTTTTACGAAGTGCACCAGCAAGGTTGTCATCCTCTTTGTTAAATTCAACTGTGTAATCAACAGCTGCACCAGCACCTGCACTGAATGCTACAGTACCAAGGCGCCTGACAAAGGGATCGTTTAGAAATTTACCGACCCTTGTTGTTGTACCTAGTTGACCTGCTGCACCTGTAAGAGCAGAGGTACCACCAGCACCTAGTGCTACAGTCGGGATAACAACAGACATGATCTCCCGAGAGCTTTGAGCTACTTCGTTTTCAAACTCAGGTACTTTTGGTAAGTCAACACCAGGAAGAAGATTAAGAGCATCAAGCATAAAATCTGACACTCCGGCAAGACCCATCATGTCAAATTCAGCGCCTTCACGACGCATCTTCTCTAAATCAATGTCACCTGTTTCAGTCCTGTATGGACCTGTTTGTGGTTGTTCAGGAGGTGCCTGCTGACCTCCAGCCGTAGCTGTTGGTTGAGACACCTGTGGGGTTGCAGGCTCTTGGGTTTGTTCTGGCTCCAGATAAGTCTGCAGTTCAGCTTGTTCAGCCTCAAGTAATGCAAGTTCTTCTGGTGTTAGATCGGGCGTACCCTCCAAGAGCTGCTCATCATAATCGTTCATTAGTAATTAACCTAATTTACTGGTTTAAAAATCTATTATATTGAGCAAAAGATTGTTCTGCTGTTGTGTTAGTTTGTCCATAGTGACGTGTTAGTCCTGCCCAAATACGACCAGCTTTACGTATTTGGTCTGCGTTCATGTTTCCAAAATCAACACCACCTTGCCTAGCAAGATCTATGATCATACGGTCTTGTGTTTCAGGACTAAAAACAGTATCCCAACTGTAACCACCACGTTCGACCAAACCTCTTAATGTTTCAGGCATTAGCTGTAAAGCACCTGAAGCCGAGGAATTGTATTGATCTTTTTTGAATGGAATTTTACCGCCGCCAAGACGTTCAGGAATAGCATCAGTTCCACCAAGTTTAATTGCGTCATACAATTCACCAAGTGTAAATTGAGTTAGCTGTGGTACAACTGCTCCACCATATACTGTATTATAACCATTAGCTCCAAAAGTACCTTCAGCAGACCTTACTGTTTGGATAAAAGCAGCTTCATTTTTTGAAATTGATCCCCCAAAGCTGCTACGAACAGGAGCTGTAGCACCACTACCATCTCTCATTGTATTTGCCCGATAAGTCCTTTCTACAACTTCACGGTTTGTATTACGAAGGCGTTTACCTTTGTTTGATTCTGCACTTTGTCGGATAATTTTATCCCATTGTGCCACTAGTGGACCTTTTATAACATCATGTCTACCAGCTTTATCAAGTGTTTGTGCAAGCTCATAAGGGGACATATTAAGCTTGTTAGCTACATTATTAAACAAAGCACTTGTAGGTCTACCGCTCATTAAATTGTCTAAATCACTATAAACAACAGAAGCTCCCATAGCAGAAGCTAATTCTTTAAAATCTTTACGGGTTGTTGGTGTAGTTTTAATAACATCAATAGCGGCATTTAAAGCTGCAGCATCTACTTCACCTCTAGCTCTATCAGAAGCTAGCTCATTCATAATAGAAGTGTAGTTGCCTTTTGAATCAAATGCTGCCGGGTCTGCTTGAATTTTTTGGATCTTATCAATAATAAGAGCAAGTGCTGCATCAGGATCTGTAGTCCTCAAAAGTCTTTTATACTCCTGAATCATCCGTGTTTGCATGATAGAAACAGTACCACTAGCTGAAGCACTACCAAGTGCTTGAATTTGAGGAGCTGCTTTTACTTGATCACGAATTGCTTTTTCATGCTCTTTAATTTGAGGTGCGATCTGGTTACGATCCTTAATAATTTTCAACCATTTACTACGAACACCAGCGTCAAGCTTAGTAAAGTTGTTAATCTCATCTATTGTAGGAAGTAAACCTGTTTTTTCATACCTATTTTGCCAATCGGAATCAACAGCACGTGAAGCTATTGTGTCAGCTTCATAGTTTAAAAATTTGTCAATAGAGGTTACATCCCCACCATTTTGAAGTAAATAATCACGCTCAGTCTCTAGATCTTCTTTTGTAACAAAACCTTGAGCAACTACTTTCTCGTTAAGTGTGTCGAAAGATTGAGCATTTACTTCTGCCTTTCGTAGAGCTTCTTGTTCTATAAAGTTAACGTTATTCTGCTTCCGCCTACTTTCAATAGCTTCGTGTAATTCAGTAACTTCAATAAACCCGTTGTACTGTTTAGCAACCGTAGTTTCATTGTTACCAACTTTAATCTTACCATTTAAAATAGCTCTCGCTTCATCAATAGTAATAGAATTAGAACGTAAACTTTGCACCGCCCAGCCAAGAATATCCTTACGATTGTCGGCACTAGGGTTAGCTTGTAATTCATTAATTATAGCATTTACGTCTCGATTTTCAAAAAACTTAGTGTTTAAAGTAGTGTACTTATCAATTTTAATTTGCTCTTTACGTTGCTCAGCAGATTGTATGCTATAAGAGTTGATTAAAGTGTTGCTGTTGTTACGAATTTTAGTGTAGACCCCAGAGCTTTCCAGGATCTCAGGACGTGCTCCAGCAAGGTTATTTTCAATGTACCTGACATTAAATGCCTCAACACTTGCTTTGATTTCTGCATCACTAGGTGTGGCACCATCTTTAAACAATGACTCAACATGAGTACGTAAAGCAACATCATGACCAAGTACAGAGTTTTGGTAGAGACCTTTCATCTCATACCATTGATTAGAACCACTACGTTTAAACACTTCATAAAGTGCACTAATTTGAGTGGAACTAGCTCCTTCTTTAATTTTTTGTTGGATGAAGGCAAGTTGGTTAAATTGTGCTCTATCCAATTTACCTTCAATACCACGCAAAGAAGCAAGATCTTGAAGATCTAAACCAGCATCCAAGGCGAGCTTATGTTTGACACTAAGCTCAGCCTTTTTAAGTGTTTTATCAATCTGACCGTAAAGGTTGAATGCAGTCTGGGAAAATTCACTAAGATCTTTAAATGCCTGTTGCTGTGCTTTAGCAGCATTAGCATCGTTTTCAAGTTCAGTCCTGTAGTTCCGCTCTTGTGCGTCACGATAAGCACGACGGTACTCAGTCTCACTCTTAAAGTTTTGCTCTCGTATTTGTTCGTTAGTTGCTTGGGCTTCACGCATAGCTTGCCCAAGGATTTCCCGATTCTTTTCAGTAAAACGTTGCGCCCGCTCCATGCCCCTTAGTTGGCGCTCTGTTTCGCGGGCAATTTTATCTGATTGATCAGGTGCAGTCATTTGGAAGTCACTAAAACTTCCTTTAGATGCAAAGCTTTTATATTGTGCCATAAGGAAGAATTAGTTATTTAAAAAAAACTTTTATTTAAATCAAACATCGATGGATTTGATACAAGAGTCCCACCTGTAGGACTAAAAATCGATGAAAGGTTAAAATCAAAACCTGCTGGGCTAGCAATACCTAAATTAATATCAGGATTAAATGTAGATCCAATTTGACCTAAATCATACGAAGGCGTCATCTGTTGGGTTAGGAGATTCTGGAAGGGTTCAGACCCAATAACACTATTTGCAATACCAGCAACCTGTCCAAGTGTTGCATAAGGGTTACTAGAAGAATATCCTATCCCCTTCACAGGCTCAGGCGGTCTACCTGGCTTAAAGATTTCAGCATATTGAGGAATAGGAGGCTCAATAATTTCAGGAATTGGTGGAGTCTTCTGAGGCTCAAGTGGCATAACGTTGTTAAGATCAGCCTGAAGTCTTTGTGCTTTAATACGATCCCGAACAAGCTTATCGTTAGCCATAAGGTTATCACGGCTAGCGGACATTTTAGCTTGATCTAAATCAAGTTGAGCGTTTAAATTTATCAAGTCAAGATCAGCACTAGCTTCTGTAGTAAGTAGTTGGTTGACAATAGAACGTTGGTTATAGTACATTTCAGTCATAATTTGACGTTGCTGCTGTACTAATTGTTTAGACATCTGTGCCTTGGCAGCACCAAGTTCAGCTTTAATGCCTTGTTGCCCTTTACCAACCGACTTACCAACACTACCGATTGCAGCCATCTGCCCACTTGCTTTAAGTGCTTCGATGTTTGCTTGACGCTTACCAAATGCTGTTTTACTTCTAGCAACATCTAAAGCTTGATAAGAAGTATCACGAAGTTGACCTAATTGAATATCAGCAGTAGATCTAGCAGACTCTTTTTTCAACTCAAGACCAGCTGATGCAGCAGTAAAATTAAGAAGAGTTTGTGTTTCGTCAAACTCCATACCAACAAGGGTTTCATGCATATATTGGTTTTGTTGCCGCATAGCTTGGTCGAAAGCTATTTGATTAAAACCCCTTTGGTCAACAAAGCGTTGCATTTGTACATCAAACACACGCCTCTGCTGATCGTATTCAAAATCACGAATACCCATTTTGTAATCGCGATCTTGCCGTAGACTATCTAATCGATATTGCCTGTTAGCAGCATCATTATCTTTTTGAATTTGGAGACCTTCTACTTGATATTCATAGAAACGGTCTCTTTCGTTGTTTTCAAACTGAAATAAGTCTTGATTGTAGTTCCACTGTTTTTTGTTTAGCCTTCTTTGTTTTTTACTTGTTTCAGCCGCTTGTGAATTGCCAGAAAAGATATTATAAACACCTTGAGCAACTTGCGGTGCAACTGTAAGTAACGTCGTTGTCAATGGAGCCACAATCAGTACCTCCTATAGAAACGAGGTGTGTATTGTCCTTCCCACATCATTGCATTAATTGCAACAGGGAACGGTGAATTGTTAAACATTCTTACTCTAAAGTTTTCAGTACGTTGATGAATAGGAAGTGTAAACACATTCTCTGTATCTAGCGGTACATCATTAGCTAGATAAGTATTAGCTTCAATAGTAGGTTGAACGTCAAACCACTCGTCAATATAGAACCTAATCTCTGCATTATTAGCAGGAGCAGAAGTAAATACAATAGTGGTATCATTAGTAAAGCTAAAATTTGTAGCTGTTACACCGTTAACTTTTACTTTAACATCAGACCTATCTACATAATCAAGATCACGTTTGTTAAATGTAAAGGTTGTAGTGCTACCATCACCAGTAAACTTAAGCTCATAAGGTAGTCTACCTGTTTGCTGCAGTTTAAAGCTCATCATACCAGACAATCCAACAGAGAACTTCATACGTGCAATTGTTAGATTAGCTGTAAAATCTGTCTGTGCTTGTTCAGGTCTGAAATAAGTGCGTGGTAATTCTACATCAAAATTATATTTAAAACCAACAATAACATCAGATGCTACACCTGAAAGGTCTTTGTTAGTAATGCTAAAATAATCTCCAGTGCCATCAGTACCACGTTCAGGTGTTACGGTAAAACCTGATTCAACAAATGAACCTGTTTGTGTTGTACCTTTAATAACAATAATTGGTGTTAAATCTGATACATCATTAAAAGGTAAATAACAACGTGTTTCTTTAGTGGTAGAGTTATATGTTACACTAGAAGCTGTAGCATATAGATCTATACAGGGGTTAACACGTTGACCTTGGTTATTAACAATAATAGCCTGTTCAGGTGATTGACTTAAAGCTGTCTTAAGAATAGTAAACTGGTTAGCTTGTTTAGTAACAGCATACATGTCATCAGTATTAGTCGCAAGGAACTGTACAGTACCTGGCATATTCCAGCTAACCCAAGACTCCATCAAGTTCTTTTCACCGTCATTATAATAACGGAATAGAAACACTTCTTTTAAGTCTTGACCACTCATTGCAATCAACGAGTTTTGAGGGCTGGCAATCATCAGATCAATGTCTGGACTAATCCACTCTTTAACTACCCTGCTAATATCCAACACCTGTGGACTCATTTGTTGCCCTTTGGTTACCATACCAAATACCCTAGAGTATCCAGGAGTCTTACTAGCAAAGCTGATATTAGTACCTACATCTACAGGGTCAATGTTTTTATTAACCTCATAATTAGAGATGGTTCTGATTGTTGATGTTGTTGGGCTCAACACACCAGTATCAGAGAACATGAGGAATTGCTGAGACGATGAAAATAAGATGACACCTTGAGCTACAGGGATTACAGCATGTAAAGCAGTAGGTCTAATGGAAGAACAACTGATGTCAATAGGATCACTTTCAAGAGCAGTTTGAGCGGTCTTATTATAAAAATTAAAGAAATCACCAGACCGACTCATAATTACATTGTCGTTGGATAAAAACCCAAGACGGTTGTTATGGTAGAATCCTGCTGTAATTTTGTTACCTACAAAACTAGGTTGTGGGTTAGTTGTATCATCACCCACAGAACGTGGTTCAAAAGGTATCTGTCTAAAGACAAACGTATCTACTGCTGTGTTAACTAGCTCATGCGGCATAGTGGTTCTATCAAGACCAGCAGAAAAGTTAGGGTCTAAAGTCTCTTCCCAATACCCTTCACCACTTACTTCATCATGTGCTACAAATTTCACCCAATAATCATCTTCAGCAGCACCAGTATTTAGAACTTTTAAAACTCTATCGTGTACTGATTTAGGGGGAAGATCTGAGATGTCATCAACATTTTGCTCAATAGCAACAAGATACAAGTTACTCAAACCACCTTCAGCCGATACATCCATATCAGACGTGCTGGTAAGTTCAAGTGAATTACTGAGGCGTGTTACAGTGAGACCAGAAATTCCAAACGCATTGATGTCACTTTCTAAATTAGTAAGAACTGAGTTTACATCATCTGAGGAACTGGTGGTGTAAGTAGCAGTGTTAGCTGAACCATTAATATTAACAGTAATGGTGTAAGTTTCTGCATCACCATACTGCTTAAGTACAACACTTGCCGCCCTGTCTTCTTGATAATTAGTTGTAACACTAAGGGCTGCAACATCAATACTTGAATTAATAACAATAGAAGTATCTTGGATAGATACCATTTTAAGTTGGTCTTTTGTACCGTTTAAATAACCTGTCCCATCTGGGTAAGTTACAGTACAAGTAGCTCCTGTTTTTATGTTCCAAATATTAATGGATGGTGTTGAGCCTATGATTACACCGATGTACTCTTCATCATCATCTCTATTAAGATAAAACCACTTACCATCATCATAAGTGGTTCCAGTACCAATATTTAAAACATGTTCAAATCCAGGTCGTTTAACTAATCCAAACGTAGGATCAGGATACGCATTGTAACACTCACGTACTTGACCTGGCAGTTTTCTGTCATCTGATTGTCTTGATACACCACCGAGGTAGTTTAAAATTCGTTGAGTTACTGCTGCCATTACCTATAAAGTGCTTGGAACGGTTTGTAAGATTGATAGTGATTTGTTTCACCTGAGTGTCCAAAGAAGGTGTAGTCACCTTGATTACACTCATACTCCATCAAATTACTTCGTGAATAAGCTTCTTTTTGTTGAAGCATCTGGTATTGATTAGGATCACCTACAATACGACTAGATACAATTACAGCAGCTCTTGCGGTAATATAATCTTGAACAGGTTTAGGTAGGTCAACCCAGTCAAACAACCAGATAATATCACAAGCGACGTTATCTTTACCTTCAGCCCAATCATAGGAATGGCTGATCTTGTCGTATAGTTTACCATTACGCCTTACGACATCATAACTCATATTATTAGGGTTAGATGACAGGTCAATTTGGAGTACGTTGTTAGGAATTTGAATTTCGTTGTTATTGTCAGGAATCATTTCATAGTTAAGTTCCCGATTAAATGACCAACCTTCCGCCTGTACTTCCCGAGAGACTTCTAACAAAGTCCCATAGGCAATCGCAACGTCCGGGTTGGTTTGATCTAGGGTAGTGACAGGCGCTTGCCCACATGATTGCAAAATTTGATTAACAGCAGGTAGTTCCTGTGTCGCATTAGTGGTAGGAAAAGCCATTGATTATCATTCTCAATAAGAAATTAAAAAAAAGGAGCCCCCGAAGAGGCTCCCAAAAGAATCAGAATGCAGAAGGTGCAGTGCTGGTAACGTGAAGTTCCACAGCAGCAGCAGGGTTGAGGTAGTCACAGCCACAAGCCAAACGACCAAGCATCACATCACCTTGGTAGATGACGGACACATCGCCGCTGGTGACTTGCACCTGAGGACCAATAGCTTCAACCATACCGGCAGCTTCTTTCTGGAAGATCAGACCACAGGAAGTGGAGCCGACTTCAGCAGCAGTACCGTAATCGTTGTTAATACCAGTGCTAGCGTTGGAAGCATCCTCAAGGGCTTCACCAACGAAACTACCAGTATTACCAGGAGAGGTCACACCGGTGGTGCCACCATACTTGGTACCATAGTTACCCAAGAACGGAATGTTCATGGACTTGTAGATCTTGATACCAGCAATCTCCACGATACCCTGACCACCTTGCAGTGCGGTACCTTGGACATCACGGTTAACAAGACCGTTAGAACCGACAGCTTGGATCAGTTCATAGTATTGACGGGGGTTCAGGACAGCCACGCGACCGTCGGAAGACACACCCTTTTCATCCAGAGCAGCGGCAGCATCATAGAATGCAGCAACCAGCTTGGCAGAATCATAAGCATCAGCTTCGGAGCCAGCACCAGTACCGACCTGAATCTGAGTACCACCGGGCTCAACATAGCCAGTAGCAGAGACAGGGGAAGCAGAACGTGCACCACGTGCCACAGCACGGAAGGCAAGACGGTCATACTTCTCAGCCAGAGCATAGCCGATCTTACGGCTGATCTCAGAACGGAGGTCGTAATGAGCCAGGACTTCGTCCAGTTCATACACGAATGCGGAGCTGATCAGAAGGTCATCAATGGTGATGGTCTTCTCAGCCACCGGGGGTGCACCGTTGCTATCACCCAGGATGCTGTTTCCAGGAGTATGGAACTCAGACTTTGTACGACCCGTGTAGATGAACTGCAGAGACTTGCCGTTCTTCAGGGTACGCTTCATGATCAGATCCCGAGCAATAGTGTTGTGCTGGAATCCTTTGAACATCTCACCGCTAAAAAGCTTGAGATACAGAGCACGGGTATCACCCGTAAGGTTAGCCTGACCCAGCTGAGTAAGCTGAGAAGGGTTAACAGAAGATTGAAATGCCATTGTAGTAGTAAATAATTAAATATAAAAGACTACCAAACGTTTGATATATAAAAATTTTTGTGGTAAAAATTTAAAGGTCTTTTACCAAACCGGTTCGGCAAAGGGTGTCCTCGTAAGGGCCAATGCCAAATAAGTAAGGAGAGGAATCGAACCCCTCCCAGTGTCACCAGATTACTTCTTGTATTCAACACCGCGATAACGGAGCGTATCAACACGATAACGCTCAGCACGCTTGCGCTGATTATCAAGGAAACGAATGAGATTAATAGACATAGTTCGTACAAAATAAACCTAGTCCCCGTTCCATGACTAGGTAACATGCGACCCGAAGGTTGAACGTACGAATTAATTATTTCTTTTTACCAGCCTCTCTAAAGAGTTGCATCAAGCGTTCAAATTCTTTGGTGTCACCCTTGCGGGCAGCCGCTTCCGCTTGTTTTTTAATTTTAAGTTGGCTGGTAAGTTTACCGTCACTAAATCCAAACATAATATTAACCAATAGTAGGGGCAGTAAGAGCCACAGGAGTGGTCGATGCCGATGCGAGATCGAGGGGGAAGTTGTGCGCATTACGTTCATGCATTACTTCAAAACCAAGGTTAGCACGGTTAAGAATGTCAGCCCAAGTATTAATGGTATGACCTTGACGATCAATAATAGATTGATTAAAGTTGAATCCATTCAAGTTAAACGCCATAGTGCTAACGCCAAGAGAAGTGAACCAAATCCCCAGGACGGGCCAAGCGGCAAGGAAGAAATGAAGAGAACGACTATTATTAAACGACGCATATTGGAAGATAAGTCTGCCAAAGTAACCATGCGCAGCAACAATGTTATAAGTTTCCTCTTCCTGTCCGAACTTGTAGCCATAGTTTTGGCTTTCATTTTCAGTCGTCTCACGAACGAGAGAACTGGTGACAAGACTACCATGCATAGCTGAGAACAGAGCCCCACCAAATACACCGGCAACACCAAGCATATGGAAAGGATGCATAAGAATATTATGTTCAGCTTGGAAGACCAGCATGAAGTTGAACGTACCGGAAATGCCAAGAGGCATCCCATCAGAAAAAGAACCCTGTCCAAACGGATAGACAAGGAAGACTGCAGTCGCTGCAGCCACGGGGGCAGAGTAAGCAACAAAGATCCAGGGCCTCATCCCAAGTCGGTACGAAAGTTCCCATTCTCGTCCCAGGTAAGAGAAGATACCGATAAGGAAGTGGAACACGACGAGCTGATAAGGTCCGCCATTGTAGAGCCATTCTTCAAGGGTATTGGCTTCCCAGATCGGGTACAAATGTAATCCAATTGCGTTACTGCTAGGCACGACGGCACCAGAGATGATGTTGTTGCCATAGAGTAGAGATCCAGAAACTGGTTCACGGATGCCATCAATGTCTACAGGAGGTGCAGCAATGAAAGCAAGAATAAAACAGGTGGTGGCGGCAAGGAGACACGGAATCATCAGTGTCCCAAACCAACCTACATAAAGACGGTTATTGGTAGAGGTAACCCAGGAACAAAACTCTTCCCAGGTATCCCTCTGCCGAGTAAGTACAGAAGTAGCCATAAAAATGTTTTAATTGTGTTTAATAGAACCGACCCACCCACCACAAATTAAATTAGAAGTTGTACTTCACACCAACTTTAGTACCATAACCGTTGTTGTTATCACCAGTGATGAACGACAGCTCACCATAAGCACCCAGCTTTTCAGACAGGGGGACAGAACCGCCAACTTTACCAGACAGTTCCACTTCAGCTTCTCCACCATCAGGAGAGACAATAGAAGGACCACCTTGGATATACCAGTTAGAACCTTCGTAACCAATGTGGTTATCAATCACAGTACCATTATAATTAGAACCAGTGAAACCAGAGTTGGCTTCAATATTCACATAAGTACCAGCAAGTGCAGGGGTTGCAGAGAGAGCAACGGCAGGGAGGATAGCAAGAAATTTCATTGTAGTTTGTTTAAGAAAGAATAAGTGTACTGTGTGCGATTACCATGAATACCCCAACCTAGCCAATACCAGGCATGGTTCATGTAGTAATCAACTGTTTGATGTTTAGTTTGAAATGCATGGAGATCATCTCTGAACTCCATTTCATTAATCATGTAACGTGTCTGACCCTCCAACGAGGATGGGTCACAACGCCATTGTTTGCAGAACGTGCCCAATCCATCATAACGATGTTGGGAGGTCCATTGGATGAGCCCGTAGCCCCCTCTCAGGCACTGATCGTAGGGCACGATAGCCCCACCCTCACATACCTTAGAACGGAAGTGGGACTCTTGTTCTATGTTGCCCATGATCACAGCCAGGGCAGTTTTGTCAGTCACTTCAGCACGAGTCTGCAGTTGCTCTAACACATACTGTTGCGCTGGCGTGCAATCTGGGCAAGTAATCATTTTTTCTTAGCAGTTTTAGCTGCTCGTTTGAAGTTAGCTGCAGTAGGAGCACCAGCACTGCCGGGCTTCCGCATCTTTTCTCCAGAGCCTTGTTTAATACGCAATCGTTTTGCGTGGATGTTAGCGTAAAGACCTTGTTTAGCCATTACTTTTTAGATCCTTTTTTAGGGGGACGACCTTTTTGCGTACCGTAAGTACCTTTACCTTGTGGCATTACCAAACTCCAGGGATAATTTGACCAGTTAGAGCGTAAGCGCCCAAAGCAGCCATGACGCCCAGCATAGCAAGACGACCGTTAAGCTGCTCAGCTTTTTCATTGTGTGTCACAGTGATGTTTTCCATAATGATGGGTGGTTCTTTAGCAAAAATGTTTTGTTGTCCGTGTTCGTTAGTAATTGTTGTCATCAGAATTGAATGTTAGAGCGTTCAAGTTTCTTCATTACGTCACGACGATAAGCAGGATCGTTATCATAACGAGGATCAGACATAGCTTGTACAACTTCAGCCTGACTACGGAATGCAGATCCAGTGCCTGGTGACTTCCCTTGAACAAGATTACCTTCGACACCATTAGATTCTTGGTATCGATAAGCCAGGGCTTCAATGGCAAACCTAGCAGCAGCCGGGTTACCTAGTCCCATAACAGCATCATACATATCAATGTCTTGTTCAGACAAGTTTTGGCTAGCCCAACCCAACAATTCATTGTACTGATTTTCACCACCGACCAGACCTTTAAGGTTGGTTACGTCTTGATCGGTCATAGCTGGACCCTGCTTACCTTCTTGATTAGAACGGTATTGCAAATACATCTCTGCAAGTTGCACGGGATCCGTCTTAGTAAGAGCTTCAACAGTTTCAGGATTAAACTCTGTTTGTGACTCATCCCACAAACGATCCAGAATAGATTCTGTATCATCAGTAGGTGTTTCTTCTACAGCCTCATCTTGATTTGTCTCTTGAGAGCCCAGTTTCTTTTGAAGTTCAAGGTAAGCAGCTTCTAGCTCTTCAGCGTTTTTATATTTACCAGCAAGTCGCTGCTCTTGCTCTTGTTCCATTTGTTCACCGACCTGAAGAGACTCTTGCTCATCAGCATTGAGTTCTCCTGCTGGGGTTTCGTCAGGAATCATGGACATTACTTCAGCCATATTTAACTAGGTGGTTGTTGTTGTTGTTGTTGCATTAGTCCAGGGTTAAGTTCTGGATTTTTAGATGGATCATTGATAGGTGCCTTCATAGCATCTACCTCCATCTGTTGCTGTTGCATTGCCATCTGCTGTTGCATTGCAGCGGCTTGCTCTTGTTGTACTTCTTGCATTGAACGTACAAGGTTAAGTACATCAATACCTTGAGAAGCAGCAAAGCGTTTGATCACTTCATCAGTGTTGATGAACTTACCAATTGCATCAGGTCCAAGAGTGTTAGCAAGTACAGTAAGGAACTGTGTCAAACTATCACGATCTTGTCCCCGACCAAGCGCATTGATGCCAGCAACAATTGTAGGCTTGACAATGTTTTTAGGAAGACGTGGGATTTCACCAGACTTCTGTGCATTATCTAGCTTACGATTAAGATACGGAACAAGAAACTCAACAGTCAATAGACTAAACAATCCACCGAGTTGTGACTCAAGTTCCATCTGTGTCATCCTGACTTCTTCAGCAGTAGTGCGCTCAGAATCCCTGACATTAAGAATCAAGAATGCTTCACTTAGTCTACGCTCAAGTACACCTGCCATTTCATAAGCAGTGCGGAAGTCAGCGGTCTTACCAACCTGAATGACACCAACGTCATCAGGACGACCTTGGATGATAGCACCGTTACCAGCATTAGCAAGGGTAGCAGGCTTGGTGGTAGAGCTGGGGCTCACCACAAACACTACCTTAGCAGCTGCTGCGCTGCCTTCAACCAGGGCTTGTGTCAGTGCTTCAAGTGACTTCAGGTCACCAATGAACTGACCGACCCTACCACGTCCATAGTTCTCCCCATCAACAGTGTTGAACCGTAGTGGAATCCATGGGTTAGTTCCTTCAGGTGCTTTACCTTGAGAACCTTTTAGAACATGATCATATACTTCTTGGTGCCAAACAAAACGATTGTTCTCTCGTCTGACATGTGTGTACACATCACATTCATCATCATAGTCACCGTAGTTATCGCTGACCATTTTATCCTTGAGATAATTCTCAGGAAGTTTATCTTCAACTAATTTTTTGTTGATTCGTTCTTTAGTGACGATTTCAATCACGTTGCCGTTGCCATCACGATCGACAACAAAGCGATTCAAAGGATAAACTTTAAGTCCCTTACGACCCATGAATACCAAAGCGTTACCGCCAACAACAAGGTGAAGCAGTGCTTGGTGCACAGCAACACGGTCATCAGTAGCAGCAATGGATTCAAGAATGATTCTTTCGACTTTTGCAAAAGATAAATCAAGTTCAGATTTGATCTGTGGCCCCATCTCTTGACCCAATTGACTTTCGTCAAGTTGTAGTTTAAAGAAGCTGGTTTGAACGGGAAGGAGAGCTAGCATCAACTTGGATGCCAGAGTCACTACACCTTTCGCACCAACGCTTTGGTGAGGAGTCAAGAGATTCTTCATGCCGGAGACATGTTCTTCATGTCCACGAATCAAGTAAGGAAGTGTAAGTTTAGATGCCTGTTCAGCTTCGTTTAAGAACTGGGAACGGTCACTGGATAAAACGTCATATCTAGTTTTAGCAGACATTGTTATTATGCAAAGGAGCTAGCCATTGAAGCCATTGAAGAGCCTTTAGATGGTTTAATGTTAAGACCTTTGATGCGTAGGTTTTCACGCCCAAAAGTACCAGATGTACCAGCTGTAAGAAGTCGATTTTTTTCAGCCGCTGACTGACTAAACCTTACATCAGCTGGATCTTTTTGCCCATAAGCAGCAGCGATTTGCATCTGCCGTGCTTGACGTTCTGCATCCTTTCTAGCTTGCTCTTGCTGCATCTGAAAAATCCGCATACGTTGCGCCATGTCCGCACGTTGTTGATCAATAATAGCTTGATTACCGGTGGCAATAATGTCAAGCTCTTTTTGCTTAAACTCTGCATCTTCGGCACGTTCTGCTGCTCGAGTCGCTTCTCTTTTGTTTTGAGCATAAAGTTGAGCTTCAGGTGAAGTAGAAATGGCTATCACTGCGTCACCTAAACTAGCACCACCAGCTACAGCGTCTCTGAAATGCCTTAATCCTGCTGTATCCAAGGGTCTACCAAGATATGTGCTACCAGCAGCATTCAGGGTTTTTGTATTGTAAGCATCCGCTTCTTTTGATTCTCTGATCGATTTAGCAACATCAGCAAGAGTAGCACCGGCTTGCATTTGACCGCGGAAATAGTCTAAACCACCTTTGTCTGCTGGGCGCCCAAGATACTTTTCGTATAAATTTTCAATTGACATTTAAATTTTCTCCATTTATTTAGTAGACAATTTAGAGATACTAAGTGGACTTTTTAAAGTATCATCCTCTTTCTTTTTATCAGGTCGATACTGATTAATCATCAACTGAATTGCACGGCCCAGATCTTTTTCTTGTACAAGCTTTTGAGCTTGCATGTTAGGATCTGATTTTTGCTTAGGTGGTGGAGCAGGAGGCTCGTACTTAAAAGTATTTCTGATACCGTAATTAAATGTTTGGTTTGCTTGCGGTTTGATCTGTGCTTGACTTTGTTGTTTTACAAAATCTTTACCAGACATTCCAGCTTGCTGAGCAGCATCAGCAGCCGCCAAGTACTCAGCAAAATTCATTCCCATTTAATTCTCCTCCATGTAATTAACCACCCACTCAACGACACTACGTTGACCGGATCGGTACATGATTTTTTCCATTGTATCTTCAGGTGTAGGGTTAGCGGGTGGAAAGGTTTCTTCTAATTTAGCAAGCATAGCATTAGCTGTCATGCCCCTGACATCTAGAAGATTAAGGTCAGGCATATTGGGGGAGGTTGACATTAGAATGCTCGAAGAAGGCTGGCATTCGTGCTGACCGTGTAGCGGAAAGCTCAGGAGCTTTTCCTTCATACATTAGCCGATCGCTAGAATCCAGCCAAAATTTTTTGTCCAAATATCTATCTTGGGTATTAATACCTAGTGGTTGCATTACCCAATTAATTGTTGCTTTACGGAGTTTATCTAGTGATGGAGAAATCTCCAAGTTAAGTTCACGACAAATCAACGAGTTCGTTGCGACATGAACTTGCTCGTCGCGTGAGATGTCGGCACTAACTGTTCGCATTCCTGCGTCACCACAAAAGCGAAAGAAGGGTAGTAGAACAAAGAAAATTGCACGCTCGGCAACCATTGCTTTGGTGATCGTGTGATCTGGATGCGCAATCCACGCTTTCTGTAGCGCCAACGCTTCCTTTTCAGCTTGTTCGCTAGTCCCGTAAGCATTGGCGATGTAACCCAATGCGAGGTCGTGGTTTTCTTCGTCCCGTACATTTGACAGCAAAAGATCTCTTGCCGCTTCTGGAACATCTTTCTCAAGTGCATCACGGATAAAATCTCCCACAGGCAGTTCCATATGTCTTAATGCAAGAGCACGGAGGATCGTCTCCTCCGAGCCTTCTTTGCAAATACCTGCATCGGTCTGGACTGGTGTCCACTTGCGCTTCCGCGCCATTAGTTTCTGATAAGGGTTCATTCCTGACAATCACATGTAAGTTCTTCATTTAGTAAACTGTTCAGGTAATCATCAACTAATGCTTCATCAAGAGCAGCATACGCATCAGATTTATCCTGAACATCGCCCATTACTTGGAGCGAGTAGTAAAGGGAAGTCTGGGGCGATTCAAGCCACTCTTCGATAAATGCTTCATCATACGTAATCATATCAGACCACGAATTAAAGCTGTAACCGTGAAGAAGTCCAGTTCTATTAAGTAGAGTCATGATGCCATCAGCAACACGTTTGTAAGCTTCCCAGCCTACTTTACTGGCGATCTCTACGTCACCATAGTTGTATGTTTGTACTCCGAAAGTACCTGAGTCGCGATCAACTGTCTGCGAGATAGGTGGAGCGATTTCTGGTGTGCAAGTATAACCATCCAAATCTTTGCTTCGATAACTGCAGGAGGCAGTGGGTGCGATAGCAAAGGCGCGAACCATATTATGGTGGCGAGCGATGGAAGCGGCAGATTCAATACCAGAGGCAATTTGAGTGACAATTTCATAGGCTGCTGAGTGTACCACATCTCCTGAATTGTATTGCTCCAAAGCTCGTCCAAACTGCTCATACGTTACTCCGTACCGCCGAAGGAGGTTTGCGAGACCAAGCATTCCGAGTCCCACCTGTCGATCAGTTTCAGACGGGAGGTATTCTCCAGAATCTCCGACACCTGTTCGACCATGTAGCTTGCACAACTCGGACATACCTTCAGTAAATGCTCGTGGAATGTCGTCGAACTCACAGGCTCCAAGATTGACATGCTGTAGGAGGCACGTTCCCCGTGAGGGCAGATATACTTCGAGACAGACGTTACCTCGGATTCGTTTTCCATTGTTGTCATACTTTACTTTGTTAAGCCAGATGTCACCGGATTTGATTCCGTAAAGGAGTTGATCTTTGAATTTACATTCTCGCCACCATTCTTCAGTAATGTTGACGCATCGTTTAACCCACGGAAGCTCGTTCCGAGGAGTATTGATAAAATTGAGGCAATCAGGATGGTTGAGGTCGAGATGACAAACAATAGCGCCATTCTTGTAGACCCCACCCCGTCGTAGGATTTCATTTAGTGTACTGTAGATTTTTGCAAAGCTAACTGGACCACTTGCAGTAACGCCAGAAGGACGTTCATGACCTTGTGGATCTAGTTTAGAGAGGTGTACAGCACAGCCAGCGCCAAACCGCAAGGCATGACTTGCAAAGCGCCAGCTAGCTTCAATACCATTTGGACCTTCCATCTCATTCTCAACTACAAACACTGTGCAGCTGACTGGAAGGCGTGAGGTTGGGTCGTCAATCCAGGATTGGACACGACCAGTTCGAGAGATATAATTAGGCATTTTAAATAAGGTCGCCAAGGTGGGGAGGTTTGTAGTTTGGACCCTTCAATACTTTACCGTCAGCACGAAGGATTGGTTGCCCATTTTCGTCCAGTTTGGACATGTTAGATTTATGAACTCGATCTAGGGCTTCATCGAGATTCCATCCTTCGTTTGCTGCATATTGATAGCAAACATACACCAAGTCTGCAAGCTCTTTAAGGACATGATCCAACGGCTCACGGTGGTATGCTTCATGAAATTCAGACCACTCTTCATCGATCAAAGATTTCTGTTTCTTTCGATACATCGCCCCATTCGGGACGCTGAAGGCGGAGCGGAACTCTTCCGCTTGTTGTAGTAAGGTGGGATAATTCATTTTCAAGATAGTGGATTGCTTTTTTCAAGTCTTGCACCGCACTATCTTTATGACCAGCACGGCAAATGTATTTAATTGCGTTACCCAGATGGTAGTTTAGTCCTTGGTCTCGGATGAAATCCCAAACTTCGATTTTCCCTCTGGTGTAATACGTGGGTGAGTCGGCCAATTTTTTACAAGATTGGATAAGTTGTTAGTAAGACAGAAGTTCTGTCGTTGTAGCGCAAGGAAGACAGTAATAATATCTTCCTTATTTGTTTCAGGTTTCTCTAGTGCGTCTTTAATCTGACGCATCTTTAGATCCTGTTCCATTGTCAACTCTATAATCACTGGCGGGGGACCAGAGAATTGGTTGCTTGTTGGTGAAGTCATAATCTGCTGCTGTAAGTATTCTAGCAAGTCTTGCGTTTTCGAGCGCGACTTCTTCTGAAAGATCTTTCTCAGCAAACGCTTCCACCACGGTTTTCCAGCTGTACCCCTTTTCTTCAAAGAGTCCAATGGCACGTTTAATACCAATACCGGGTACCCCTGAGTAGCCATCTGTTTGATCTCCTGCTAGTGTTTGGACAAGATGCCAGCGTTCTCCTTCGGTTTGTTCCACATTCATCAATTCTTTCATGTCGAACAACTTGCCAGGGATCTGCCGCATATCCTTATCAGGTGAGCAGATAATGTTACCAGGATTAGCTGTTGCATAAATACCTAAGGCGTCGTCAGCCTCAAGTGAAGGCATCACAATAACTTCGTACTCAGTCTTGAGTTCGTTTATTACACGCTTGTAACCACAAGGTTTCTTGCGTTGGCGATGCCCTTTATAGTCGGGTTGGATTTTTTTACGAAAGTTTGTACTATCACTAAAGAACAAAATAATTTGTGGTACATCCCACATGAAATTACTAGCGATCTTTTTAAGCTCGCGTTTCACACATGCGTATGCATCACTAAATTTACTAGTGACTAGGATTACATCATCACCCCAATCAACTTCTGTTTCAGCACCGGCACAGCATTTGTAGACGACATAATCCGCATCTACAAGTAGCTTCACCTTCCTTGTCCTCTGTATGCTTTTTTGTTTGCCTTCGGCTTACTGTGCCGTCCGGTTCCTTGTTTTGTTTTCTTTGATTTGAACGGTTCTTTATGAACCTGTCCCATCATTGATTTGCTACGCATTAGTGGGTTTCACTCCAGTTGTTTCCGGTGGTTGCTTCAGCGTCGATTTCGACTCTGAGGTTGTAGTATTCTCCAGCTTCTTTAGCTGAATATACCAAGGATGAACATAGATCTTGTGCGTGCTCGGGTGAGCATTCAAACTGTAACTCGTCATGTACAAAGGCTAGCTGGCTGCAGCATAGGTTTAATAGTTTTAAATTGTTTTGATTGATTACCATCCACCGCTTAGCCAGTATAGCAGAGTTACCTTGAAGGCAGTAGTTTAACGCTTTATGCGGTGAATCCACGATAATTTTTCTACCATCGAGAGCTTTGATAAATCCACGTTCTGAAGCTTTCTTAATTGCCTCCAAGAGTTTATCGAGTCCATCAATCGCCTCAATATAGGCTTGCCTGATCTCCTTTCCCTTTTTCTTGGCGTCTTTGGATGAAAGAAGTTTGTCATAACTGTGTCCGATTTTTTCGTCACCAGCACCATACAAAAATGCATAGGTAACTGTTTTAACTAACTTTCTACTGATACCAATCTTATCAGCATTTACTTGGTGGATGTCTCCGTTGAGGAGGATGTCGGCATAGCGTCCGTTGTCATAACGAGCGAGAAAATGGCTAAGCATCCGAAGCTCAATCCCAGCAAGATCAGCCCCGACCATAACTTGATTCGGACTTGGTAAGAAAAGCTCTCTAAATCTACTGTCGCTTGGCACTTGGGCGAGGTTGGGGTTGCGGTGCGCACACCTAAAGGTGGAGGTCGCGACGGAACAGTGGTGATGTATCCTCTGTTCACTCGTAACAAGCTTGAGCCAAGCGTTCGTGCCTTGAGAGAGGAGACCAAGCATTTTGGTTACCGTCAAACATCTCAACAACATCGTAGAAATCTCTGACCCAATCTCTTTCAGAACTGGTTCGTCGATAATAGGCTTCCCAGTTGCTGTCCGCTGGGTCGGTTTCCAACCATAAAAGGTCTCTAGAATCCATGCTATATGATCTCGTGATGTAGGGTTAAATTCTTTTAGTCGTGTGAATGTTGCGCCAAGAACATAGCCTTGTGTTTTGTTATTTCTTTTAGGAGTTTTTTCCTCGCCTTTGACGAAAGGGTGCCTTTTTCGTAATACTTCATGAGTCTCTTCCAATTCTTTTTGGAGAGTCTGTGTAAGCTGCCATGCAGCTCTCTCATTAAAATACCATCCATGTTGCTCCTGTTGTTGTAGGATAAAGGCTGCTTCTTGTTCTAGCGCAACCCAGCTAGGTATGGGCGGAAGTGCTCGCATAGTTTGGTGGTAACTTTAACATCTTGCACACAGTAATCTTGCATTTCAGAAGACCATTCACTCCAGTCAGATGTCTTACCATACTCACCTTTGTGTTCGTTTAATCTGTATCCATAAGCCTCCAGGCTGTGTGATCCGTATAGCTTAAGGGGCATACCCTCCCAAGTCTTTTGCTTGTCAATGTCGATTAGGTTCGGGTGATATAAACGGCTAAGCAGAAGAGTATCCAAGCAATCACCAGCACGTCTAAACCAGCCATAGAGCTTCCGAAGAACAGGCAGATCGTACCCAATAATGTTATGACCGCAAACAAGATCAGCATCTTCGAGAAGTTGAACGCCGCGGACAATTGGGTCAGAGTTGCCTTCATCATTGAAGACCATTGTCTTATCCGCTTCTGTGTCATGAATGACCAAGCAATGGACGGTAGTAACATTGTAAAGTAAGCCGTTTGTTTCTATGTCAAAGATTAGCATCGTTCCAATGTCGAACAACACCAGCACATATGAACATATTAGTAATTAAGATAAAGCCGTCAAGTAAAATAAGTTTAGCGACCATTCCAGCGGTAGGTCTTGTCGACGAACTGCGCTTTTTCAACTGCTTCAGGTGTAGGTGGATTGGGTCGCTTGAGTTCAGAAGTCTGTTGTTGCATCGAACTCTGGTTTGTATTGAGTTTCATTGAATTTACAAGTGGATAAATCATAACTTAGTTGGCAAGCAACCCCTGTTTCGCCAGAGTAGCGGTTCTTGAGAACTCTAACAGTTGTATCAGAGTGTTTAGTTCCACCCTGCTGATCTCGTTCGAGTCCAATAACTGCATCGCTAAGTTGAGCGATCGCCGCACTTCCTCTAAGCTGGCCGAGGGTAACACGGGCTCCTTCTTCATGGTTTTGATCCGATGATGTACGTTTGAGGTGCGACACAAGGAACAATGCGATGCCTGTACGCTCAACAAGTGAACGTAAGCGTGTCATTGTAGTGTCAATCATGCGCCGCTCATCACCATCTAGTCCACTAAGGAGGATGGAAAGGTGATCAAGGAAGATGACTTTCGTGTCAAGCCCGGCTGCAAGGTATTCGATTCGGTTGTAAATAATGTCAGGGTCAAAGCTGCCAAAGCCGTCAAACAAATACAAATCCCACTTTGCGAGAGTATCTTCGTAAGCTTCGGTGAGTGTTTGCCTGTCATGTTCTCCAAGGTGTAGTGATTTGCCCACATGGGCAGACATAAGTCCTAGGGCTGTACGACGGTTGGATTCTTCCAACGCCAAATAACCGACCCGCTCCCCCTTGTCAAGAAGGTGAGTTGCAAGTTCACGACAGAAGCTGGATTTACCGATACCAGATCCTGCAGTGATTGTGACAAGCTCTCCATACCTGATCCCGTGAAGCTTTGATTGTAATCCTTGAAATGGGTAGTCATGATCTGCTGCTGGTGATGGTGTTGTAACAAGTTCTAGTAGTGTCTTGCCATCGATGATGCCGTCAGGTCTGTACTCACGAGCATCCCAGATAGCACGACCAAGGGCATCGCTATCCCCTGCAGACAAAGCGTCTGAGGCGTCCTTGTAATCGCCCTGAAGGGCTGCGATGAACACCTTGCCGGGTGGTAGCACTGCTGCTGCATCTTGCGTTGCCTGACGCCCTGCAGCGTCGTTGTCGAAAAACAGGATAATCTTCTCATATCCTTGTAGCCATTCAAGATTCTTTTGAATAGCTTTCTTGGCTCCTGCTGCACCAGTTGGTAAGCTAACCATTGGCCATGTTGGCATGATCTCACTACAACTAGCAGCATCAAGCTCACCCTCTGTAATGACAACTTGCTTACCTGTACTTGGCCAAAGGTGTTGACCAAAGAAGGTACCAGGCGACTCACCTTCGTATGTAAATTGCTTGTCTTTTGTTTTAATCTTAGCACCACGTATGATGCCAGCTAAGTCATGATAGTAGAAGCGTAGCTTGTTACCATCACGGTATATTTTAAACCGTTGGCAAGTCTTTTCAGATAACTTGCGTTTATGCAGCCGTTCGGCTGATCCTAGTATTTGCACACGATTGTGTTGATGAATGTGTAAAGAAGGTTCGCCATCACCGTGTGTGTAGTGATGGCAAACGAAACAATATTCATGACCATCTGAATACACACTATTGGCATCAGATGATCCGCAGTTGTCACATGACTCATGCCTGATAAACTCAGATGAGCCACTTGAGTGGGATGTTTTGGAATGAGGTCCACGGTATGTCATGGCGTTCACACCACTTAGCATATGTAGTTTTAGATCGTTTGCTGATTGTATTGAAAGGAGCTTGGAATACCATACGAAGATCTAGTTCAGGATTGAGCGTTTTAACTGCCTTAATCTTTCTCCGATCATCAGAATCCCAGTAACCTTTGCATTCAAGCACAACACCATTGGGTAAAATAAAATCAGGAGTGTAAACGTGCTCAATAACGTAAGGTACTTTGGTGGTTTCGTATTCATACTTGACTCCAAGCTCAACAAGTAAATCAGCAACCTTCTCCTCAAGCTTGGAGCGGAATGCCATTACGCGTCTTCCAACGCTTGTTCGATAAGTTCATCCACAATCTCATTAACTGCACGTTGCATCTCATAACGAAAGTCATCACGAGATTTCTTGTACTTAGTTACGGAGATAGGTGGAAGCTTAGCAGTCATGTCACATTGGTAAAGACCAAGCTCTTCGTTTTTAAAAATGTTCAGTTCAATCATCAGAAGTCGTCCTCTTCGGTGGTAGTGGTGGTAACGTTAGGGGCAGAAGCTTTAAAGCCTTCAGTCTTGCCAAACAAGGAAGCGACATCAACATCATTCATGTCACCAGTGTCTACTCCAGCTCCTGCCTTGACAGACACCAGTTGTACACCAACCAGTTTAAGGCTTGTTCCGTAAGTGACACCATCCTTGAGGATGTATGG